>Ga0114969_10000690_pt1 | contig 29196 bp, 22 predicted proteins | sample M_130807_MF_Meta_FD_87316 | JGI IMG/M metagenome (GOLD analysis project Ga0114969, IMG submission 87316) | Freshwater microbial communities from Lake Montjoie, Canada to study carbon cycling - M_130807_MF_MetaG | ecosystem: Environmental > Aquatic > Freshwater > Lake | place: Lake Montjoie...
ATGTTTAAGCGGACTCCTTTTTTAGAATAGTGTATCCATCCACGGTCAGCGTCCGCCTTACGCATCCGCTTATTTTTATAATTTTTTAGTTAAAATTATAAAATATGTTTAAGCGGACTCATCGGTAATAATAGTGTGTCCACGGTCAGCGTCCGCCAACCGAGTGGGGTTTCAAAGGGGTGCAACCCCATTCTACCAGAGCAACTTATCCGCCAGCCACCCTCGACTCCATTTAGTGTGCCTGTCCTTCTCGTGCCGCATTTTATACAAACGCCGCCGCGTCTTTGCAAACTTTAGTCCATTTTTCTTTATAAAGGTCGGATAATCATTCATCCCATTGGCGCCGACACTCGCAATCTTGTGTCCTTTTTTATAGACATCAATCTTTTTCGTCTTATTCGTCGAGGGTTTAACAGTAACACCGATTTGCTTGGCTTGTTTATAAGTGTAAGGCGTAATAGTATACATATTATATATAATGCCGGTGACAAAAAAATCAATGTTTGGCATTGATGATTGCAATTTTCCCAAAAAAAATACGCGTACGTTTATGAAAAACAAAACTGTTAAACGCGGACGCAAACCATATAATTATAACACGGTTATTTTATTCCCACATAGTTTAGGCCAAACCAAACTTGGCACGGATAAAGCACCACATTATTTAAATAAATATATAAATAAGAAAAAACATCAGGTAAAGAAAATAACAAACACTGGTAATTTATTTAAAAATATAAATGCACTCTATCAATCGAATAAAGAATCTACGGGGAAAATCGTGAATATTGGTGGAGATCATTCAATGTCTATTGCCACCATCGCTGATTCCTTAAATAAATATCCCAATGCAAAGGTCATCTATTTTGATGCACACGCCGATCTAAATACATATAAAAGTTCCAAATCTAAACATTACCACGGTATGCCATTAAGTTTTGTGACAGGTCTAGATAGTGACCCTAAGTTTGCTTTCATCAAGAATAAATTACCCTTTGAAAATTTGCTCTATATTGGTAGTCGCTGTTGGGATCCATATGAGGTGAATGAAGTGTATAAACGAAATATCAAATTCCTCACACCGGATATGATTAATAAGAATTTTACCGAGTCATTAAATAAAATATTAAATTTTGTTGGCGACGGGCCCGTCCATGTCTCTTTTGATGTAGATTCGATTGACCCCAAATACATTCCGTCGACAGGGACGCCTGTAAAAAATGGGGTAGACCTAATGAAGGCCAAACTGATTTTGGATAAATTAAATAGCGGAAATATTGTGAATTTGGATATTACCGAGTTAAATATGCATTTAGGTACAAAAGCCGACGGCAAGAAATCTGGTATAAATACCGAAAAATTATTTCATAAATTTATTAATTAATATTTTGATTTTCTTCCAATTTTCACACGTAATTTCCCTTTCTTTTTTTTATAAATCCAGCCGCCACCACAGAATACAATGACAACTGCGAGTATCCATTTATAATTGCAAAATACCGCGTTGTAAAAAGTCGAATCCCACGAATTCCAAGTTGAATTTCCTTCAAAATGATTAAAATACGTGCCACTCTGACACTTATTAAAATTACATACATTACAATCACCTGCAAATTCAGTTTGCGTTAACACATACATATTTGGTATATTCTTATATTTCGCAATCATTTTGGTCAAAAAAAGCGGTCCAGCGCTGTTCATAATATGTAGGTGTTTGCCAAAATAAACAAAACTCTGGGCATAATGTGGCAAGTGCTCTATACAGAATTTAATAAACGGATGTTGTGGTATTACCATAAAAAAACAATTTGCATAGGAACTTGCATAGGAACTTGAAGTATTTAAGGATTTCCCCAAAACAAAATCATATGACAATAGTCCATCGAGATTTTTTTTGCATATCATATCCAAGTCCAAATAAATACCACCATATTTATAAAGAACGAGGTAGCGGAACGCATCACATCGCTGAATATCGTATTTATATCCTGTATAGGTCTGTAAAAAATCTGGATACTCCGTTTTTACAAACTCCGCCATTGTTTCGTGTGTCCACAGAATATACTCATAATCTGGATGCAACGCCTTGCACGATTGAACCGCACTTTGCCACTGGCGTGGAATCTCTCGCGTTTTCCACGTTTGATGAATAATTTTGGGTATCATTTCTTTATATAAAGAGTATATAAAACAAATGTCCATCTATGTCTTTGGATATGGTGCACTGCTTAATTTGAAACCAATCAAAGAAATCGAGAGATCAAAAAAAATATGCCCTGTGATGGTCACTGGCTTAAAACGCTCTTTAAATGTCAAAGGCGAAAAGCAGCTTGTCTTTGGTGTCAAAAATGTAAAGACATCGAAATGCAATGGGATTCTCTTTAAAGTCAATGAGACTGAATTAGCCAAATTGCAACAACGAGAGAAGTTATACACAATGAAACCTCTAGCCAAAGAGCGGATTGTTTTTGCCTATGGAAAATGCCTATCTCTCAAACCCGCCGATCAAATCATTTGTTTTTATCCGCAAGCAAGTTATGTGTTAACTAAAAAAGAACTACTGGACGAAGAACGACCTATATCTGCATATGTGCGCAATTGTAAAGCTGGCGCTCGTGCTATTGGTGATACTTTCTTTCAAGATTTTCACTATGAATAATCCTCAATTGGTTTGTATATAATCTTTTCTTAAAAGAGTATATAATGAATTTGAATTTATGTGGTTATGCTCTTATTGTGTTGATCTTGTACATCTGTTTGAAAATCTATCAAGAATCTGATATGTTTAATTTGAAATGTATTATCTCGTCGGTGGACGGAAAAAAATATTGTGTGCGTGATCGTAGTAAATTAGAATTGGCTGCAGACCGTTTAGCCACTGTCAATAAAAAAATGAGCGACTTAGTCGACCATTGTTTTAAAACTTATCCCACGCGAGAGAATATCAAAAGGTTAAAGCAAGGATACAATCCAAAAAAAATAATGGAGACTTTACCGACGAGTGAATTCACCGCCTACAGTGAAAACAAAGGTGAAAAAATTGCCTTTTGTTTGAATAAGGAAAAGGATGGCGATCAATTGATTGACCCGAATACATTAACGTTTGTGGCAATTCACGAATTGGCACATATTGCCACAAAAAGCATCGGCCACAAAGAAGAATTTTGGGATAATTTTAAATTTCTCTTAGGCGAAGCAAGCAAAATTGGTATCTATGAACAAGTGGATTACAAGAAAAAACCACAACGTTATTGTGGGACAAATATTAATGACAATCCGTATTTTGACCTTTAATAGGTATTTTGACCTCTAAATACGTTCATAAACAATATAATTCACACTGCACTCATAGGTATGATCATAACTTTCCTTTCGATCCACTTCACGCCAGACTGTCTTGTCTAATTCGGGGAAAAAAGCGTCGCATTCAAAATCCGCATCAATAGAGGTGACATAACATTTATCTATTTTTCCTTGCTCTAAGAATTGTTTATAAATTTGAGCGCCACCAATCACCCACACCTCTTCATAGGTATCATTATTTGAGAGATAAGCATCCAATTCATCGGTTGATTTAAACGTTTTGATTAGATGATTATGATTCAATAGCATATCAAAATTATTCATTTTGGATAAAACAAAATTATCACGCCGAGGTAATCCTCTCGGCTTATCAGCCGGAATTGGTAAGCTTTGCCACGTGTTATTACCCATAATAACTGCATTCAAACCATCGCCTTTGGTCATTTTCGAAAAATAGATTAAATCCTGCGAAATATGCCACGGCAATTTACCCTTATAACCAATACCATTGTTACGGCACATCGCAACTATTAAATTATAAAGCATTTATTTATACATAAATCTATACCTTTATATATATATAAATGCCAATATACAAAATGTCAATGGTATACAAAATATCACATATAATAAATGGCACCGTTAAAAAAATATATGTGTTTAATGGCCAGAAAAATAGTAAGGAACCACTCGATAAATTGTTTCAAAGAAATCCAGCTGATCCACGCTTTGATGGTATCTTTAGTCCGGAAGAATTAACAGACATTCAAGAGAACTCAATCGAAGTTCGGTTTATACCCGAAAACATACATTTAGATGACACGATCGAAATAATAAAAAAAAAGGTATTGCTGCATTTAATAAATGATATAAATGCATCATTCGATGAAGTCTATTTTTTTATAGTGCAGTCTGAGCAATTCAAAGTCGCCACCATCTACCAAAATTTAACACAGAATGAAAAACTCGAATTAACCAAAGAGCGCTTAGTGCAATTTCTCTTGAATATTGATGAAATTGATGCAACTGATATACCCGACAAAGAAGTATATACTTACGATGATTTATTGGCATTAAACTTGGAACAATCTATTTATACGGTTTGCAAACCACTCGGGCAAAAAATCGTCTCAACCAAAGATGATTATCCTTACACAATTAATCCATTTCACGCTGAATCCTATGATACTTTTCTCGAGAAATTTGCCGACGAAATGATCACCACCACCAACAAAAATATAATGATGGACCACGGTCCGTTTTTAAACAATACCATTTATTTATGTTTGGCCGAAGACGTATTAACCTTTGGCAATTACTATAATTTAAGCTTGGCCGAGAGTAGCACCTTGAAAATTTATTTCCCTTATCTTTTTGGTAAGGAAATCACTACAGTTGACCAACTCAATGATAAGAAACAAGAATTATTGGCCGAAACCAGAGCAATGTTGACGCCAACGTTTGAGAAAAATAGTGAAAATGTCAATTTATTTTATGATATTTATGATCAACGCAAAGAAGAGTTGAAGTTTAATGATGTTGGCATTAAATCTCTCATTTTAATGATTCAACAGCCGACTGAAATAAACCTCCCATTGGATAATGTCTTTAAACTCTTACACGCCACCCAAGATATTCCAATGATCAAAATGAATTTATCTAAAAGACAAGAAAATATGTATCGTTTTTACGCGGACAAAATAGCCACAAATGGGAAAAAAATCCCTTACCTAGATAAAGGTGCTATATTTAAATGGGATAAAGTAATGGGTAAGAAAAAAAGTGTGGCGGTTTTTATCGAGCACTATGAAGAGGATGGATCAAAAACACCAATCCTATGTGAATTTAATAATGACGGAAGTATCTTGATTAATGCGAATTTCAATACAAGTCTCTCACTTGAGGCGATTAATGAATTATTCATAAAAGAAGTCAATCCTGTAATTAATGTAGTAAAAGAGTATTTGGCGCAAGATGGTTACACGATGAACAACTTTGTCGATTTGAAAAATGCAAGTACTGAAATTTTAAACATCGAGTTTGTTATGAATATCCATATTGAAAAAGATATCAAGATTAAAAGAATAGTAGGCTGTCTAACGAGTATATTCAATGTCATTAACGATAATTTGGAGAACGGAATTCGGTTGCGTTTTAAACGTGTCTCTAATTATAATGAAATGGAAAGCCAAGAAGCTCTTATTTTAGATATGTCACAGCCTTATTTGGGTTACACTGATAATGATATCATTCAATTTTTGCAAACCAATTTTCAACTAAGTCAGCAGGCGGCTGTCGCAAAATACGCGGAAGTCAAAAGTGCCCAAGCCACGATGGAGTCAGGCAATAAGAAATTAAAAAAACGTAACAATCCGGGGTTTTTAACAGAGATTGTCAAGCAGAAATATAAAAATATAGTTATGATTAAAGTAACAGGAATCAATCATATTGACTATTTGAATACTTTGCGTATTTATCTGGATACGTTAATCCGTATTACACAAAAAGAATCAAGCACACAAGTATCGAAAAGCTTGATTAAAAGTATATGCTCTGGAAAAAAAATGGCAGAAGAAAAGAATGTGGATGAAATTATTGCGCAGATTGAACAGCCCAATGCCGAAAATATACAAATGACAATAGTCGCGGAAGAATTAGTTTTTAATAAAGCAGAAGAAACCGAATTCGAAACATTTGGCGAAGCTGAAGATATGGATGAAGCTGAATTTTTAGCACGCTATGGGTATCAAGAAGAAGAAGAAGAGGAAAGTGAGACGGGGGGAGCTGGCAAAGGCAAAGGCGAAGCAGCAAGCGAAGAACAAGACGAAGCAACAAGCGAGGAATCAAGCGACGAAGAAAACGAAATATTAGAAACCGATATTACTGGTCAAAAATTAGCAAATCCAAGTCCATTTGAAAAACGTATGCGTAAATATGATAAAAATTTATTCAAAACAAAAACGGGTAATGATAATTTCAGTTCCTATGCGACTGACTGCCAAATAAATCGACGACGCCAGCCCGTTATTTTAACCGACGAAGAGAAAGCCAAGATTGATCGTGACCACCCTGGCTCCTATGAAAAGGCCATAAAATATGGCACGGACGCCAGTAAGCAATTTTGGTATATATGTCCCCGCTATTGGGATTTGAAAAAAAATGTCAGTTTAACAGAAGACGAAGTGGATAAATCTCTCGTTATTCCCAAGAAACCCGATGGAAATAAAGTTCCACCCGGCAAACAAATTTTCGAATTCAATGATTATGGCACAGAACATATCAAAGATAATAAATATGTAACGCATTTTCCGGGGTTTTTAAAAGCACCGAATGAAGAACGTGGTGCGTGTTTACCGTGTTGTTTTAAAAAATGGGATGGCTTACAAGCCGGTCTGCGTGCCAAATGCACAAATGATGCTACGATTGTAGTGCCACCCGGACGCAAGAAGAAAAAGGAAGAAATAGACGAATATATATTGGCGCCGGATAAATTCCCCATTACACAAGAAAATCGCTTTGGTTATCTACCTATTGCTGTGCAAAAATTTCTCCATACGGACAATAAAAAATGCCAAGTGAGTGATATGGATATCAAGCTGAAAGACGATCACGAATGTTTGCTACGGCATAGTGTGGAAATCAATCAAAATCAGTCCTTTGTTGCGTGTATTGCGGACATTTGGTTTGAATCCTATAAGAAAATACACAAAGAAAAGGGAAAACCGACCATTAAGCGTATGAAAGAAATATTTGTGGAAACCTTGACGATTGATAATTTCGTAACACTGCAAAATGGAAACCTAATTAAACTGTTTTACAAGAATAACAGACAAGCAGAACCAGCAGAAGAACCAGCAGAAGAAGAAGCAGCAGCAGAACCAGCAGAACCAGCAGAAGCAGAAGCAGCAGCAGAACCAGCAGCAGCAGAAGCAGCAGCAGAAGCAGCAAGCGATATGGCAAAATACGCCGAGGTTTTTTCCAGTACTAATTCTAAATTGTATGAAGTCGCCGACAAAGCCAATCCCGTGCAAATGAGCGCTTTAATTAAAGTTGCACGAGCATATGCGAATTTTATTGCTTATTTAAAAGATGATACAGTCGAAATTGATTACGAATATCTCTGGGACTTAATCTGTAAACCGAATCCCAAGCTTTTCCCCAAAGGTATCAACATGGTTATTATTGAATTGACGCGGAGAGATGTATCCGAGTCGGTCGAATTAATCTGCCCATCAAATCATTATGCAACAGCTTTTTTTGATACGAAAAGGGAAACGATTCTCATTTTGAAAGTTGATAATTTTTATGAACCCATTTATGCATACAAAACCAATGCCGATGAAATTACAATTCGACGCACTTTTAGTTATATGGACAACTCGCTTATGACCAATATAAAATATGTTCTTACCTTAGTTAAAGAGTCGTTCAAAAACAAATGCACACCCTTAGCCAGTATGCCCAATGTATATAAATTTGGTAAAAATATTCCAGTAGAGAAACTCATAAATAGCTTACAAGTGCTCAATTATACCATCGAAAACCAAGTTATGAATTATGATAGTAAAATTATAGGTGTCATCGCAATAAATAATGCGGATAATACCAAAGGCTTTATTCCGTGTAATCCCACCGCCCCACTGCTAACGGCGCCTTTCGTTTTTATGGAAGATACTTATACTGATACATATCAAGACACCAAAGACTTCTTGGAAAAAGTATATACCAGATCCAAAAAGCAAATTCCCTGTAAACCTTATATGAAAATCATCGATGATGGGTTAATTATTGGAATTTTAACCATAACAAATCAGTTTGTCCTCATATCAGAGCCTATTCAGGATACGTTTGGCACCGATTTGAAAATAATGAAAAATGCAAATTACAATGAAGCGGATAAATCGCTTGGCACTGCGGGTTCGAATGATATTGAACGCATAAATTATATAAAAAAGATCCAATTAGAAACCAAATTTTATAATGTGTTTCGCACTACAGCACGATATTTGCTGGGGCAATATGAAAACAATGATATTCGTCGAGAGATTGAAGAAAAAAGCAAATCCAGCCAATTGTATTTAAAAAAGTTGCGTAGTATCGAAACGTTATTGCGCGATTTAATGCAATCCTCTATTCAAATTCATAAATACGAAGAAAGTGAATTATTACAATTAGATAATATCACTAGTTGCTATAATAATTGTGACGATAAACCGTATTGCCGACGTAATGAAGAAACTGGAGATTGTGCGTTACTTATTCCAGAAACGAATTTGATCAACCAGAAACCCAATGATACCTTTTATTACGGAAAATTGGCGGACGAAATTATTCGTTATAGTCGAATCAAATCTTTCATCTTTAATCCGAAATCAGTTCTCTCCTTTTCGCAATTGAAATACAATTTACGAGAGAATGAAATCATTCTGTCACAGTCACTATTAACCCAAGACTATTTTGAAAATAATATCCCAGCCAAGGTGAATCCGTATATTGAATACAATAGTTATGATACAACACAACCCATCGTAGCACAAAAGTATTCGAATAGTTATAACTTTGAAAAGACCGCAGAGGTGGATGAAACAGACCAAACGTGTAAAGTCAAACGCAAAGAATACATTGCTAGCAAACATTGGCAAGCGGCATTTCCTTTGAATAGCAAAGAGGATGTATATCTCTCCACACCAACAACGTGTTCCTTTAATGCCATCTCGGTTATTATTAAAAATAACGAGAGATCGGATATAACCATTAATCAATTGAAAGAAGTCCTCTTGGATGAATATCTAAAAATATATGATAACTACGGAAATCAAATCTTGAAAATATTTCGAGCACAAGGCAAGAAACTATTAGCAGGGCAGATTAAAGAAAAAAAAATTACACTATCCGATATGATTATTAGTGAAGATTATTATGCAACTGTATTGGATATCTGGTTATTGGCGATTCATTATAACATACCTTTGGTCTTTCTCTCGGATACCTCGTTGATGGAAAATAATGGTAAATTTATGGTGGCGAACGCAGTGGGTGCAAACGCAGTGGGTGCAAACGCATCAAGCAACCAAGATTATTATTTTTTGAAAGTTTCGGCCACCTTACCTCAAATTGCGCCGATATATACATTAATTATCAGCGAAGACTCCAATAAAATCGCCGTTGATAAAATACGTGATGAATCGATGAAAAGTGATTTGCGACGCGCGGTGGCAGGTAATACTCTCATTCCATTTATTAAAAAGTTTTCTCTCACCGAAGCTAATACACGAAAGAAAATAATTAAAGGCGCACCTGCTATAGAAAAAGAACCTGAACCTGCTATAGAAGAAGAAGAGCCTGAGCCTGCTGCGCCTGAGCCTGCTGCGCCTGAGCCTGCTGCGCCTGAGCCTGCTGCGCCTGAGCCTGAGCCTGCCATAGCTGCACTTGAGCCTGCCATAGCTGCGCCTGAGCCTGCTGCGCCCGAGCCCGTTCCCAGTCCAGCTGCACCCGTTAAAAAAAAGAAAGGTATGATAAAAATAAAAGAAAGGAGAATTTAAAATTCATTTTATTAAAGAAGAATAATATGAATACATATATTTAACTCTCTATTTAAAAGTCCAGTGCATAGCCATCATCCGCGCCCATATCTACAGCCTTGATATTTGATGTATTAATCGTCAATTTGTCAACACTGCACGCATCATCGACATTAGTATAGCCATCGAAACCTTTTTCAATCGTTTCTTCGGTATCTTCTGCCTCAAAATCATCCACCTTGAGTTGCGTAATCTTATCGTAATCCAAGATGACTTGAAATGCACTGGTGCCAAAATACCCTTCTTGACCACACATCACATTCGCCGACACCCCTCGCATCGTATCAAGCTCCGCGTGGCGCGCTGCATTCAAGAACATTTCGGGCGTTTCTTCAAAAGACGCTTTGGCAATCGGTCCGATATTATCGTTATTAATACCGTGGCGGAAGATCGACACCATATCATCGTTACACGTCATCCGGTCACAGAGCATCCCCAGATGGTGGTAGTTAATGTAGGTGCTATCGAATTCAATCACTTCTGCAATTTCATTCAAAATCGACTGGCGCGCTGCTTCAATCCCTAACACTCGGTAGATTTCTTGAATGTCATTGGTATACGTGCGTGTCACATCAATATCGGTTAAACTCAGCAAATGCATTAAATTCGTCCCGACCGTATCCAGCACCCACGTTTCCTTTTTCGTAAAACTACCGTCCTCCATTACTAAACTATCGAGGATTTTTCGCGGCGTAACCTTCTTGATATTCTTGATACCACGTAAGACCAATTTATCCAGCAGCGCTTCTTGGAAGTTCTTCAGTAAATAGATTTCGTCTGATTGGTCTAACGAGACCTTTTTACTCGAACCCAAGGCTTTATTCAAGCGCAAGCGAAAGACCAGATTATCACTATTGTAGTCCGAGAAAGTGCACGAGACTTGGTCACTATAGCTATTGGTAATCGCAAAATGCACATCATCCATCGTAATATTACGGTCCAACATTTCTTCGTTGTTCATAGTGAGGCGAATGACCCATTTCGATTTGGTCTTCAAATCGGCTTCACTTTCTTCTTCCTCTGCTGCAGTGCCATTGCATTCGTCAATCATTCTTTCAAATTCATTATAGGTTTGCATTATATGGTCGTCTTCGGTGACTAAGGTTTTCTGCGCAGTGGGTGGGTCAAAGCAGATTTTAACCGCAGCCACAATCGCGCGAAGTTGTGTATGTTCTAGTTTATTCACCATCCGCTTGGCATTGTCTTGGTCGCATTCTTCGTTCTTGTGCAAGTAAACCGTGCACGATGGATTCTTCGGGTTTTCCGAGAGTGATATAATTTCTTCAATACGCGGTAACCCACGCGTGACATTGGATTTACTAGCTACACCTGCAAAATGAAAGGTGTTCAAAGTCATTTGCGTCGTGGGTTCACCGATGGATTGAGCTGCAATCATTCCCACCATTTCACCCGGTGCGATAATGGCCTTTTTATATGTCATCACAATATTCTCAATCAAGATAGTCAACGCTTTACGATTGAACCGCTTCACCATCAACAACTCTTTGGGTGTGAGATAATAGTAATATAAGGTTTTAAACATAACATTAGGCGGACAATAGTGTATTGTCATCAAGCGATTAAAGCCTTCATCAATAATCTCATAGGCTTCAAGTGGTGTAATATCCACCAGCGAATTGACATTGATAAACTGTTGTCCGTGCACATTGTTGATGATATGGATAAACGACACTGGCATATTAACATTTTTGTTGTCGCGGTAGCCAAAGACATTCATTGCTAAGCCTGAGCGAGCTTGTATCGCTAATTCAATGAGTTCTTTGGTTTTCTTAGCCAGATCAATACTTTGCTTCGTTAAGCGTTTGATTGTGGGTTTCGTAAACGAGGCAACATAAACATCATCCGCCTTCGTTTTCACACCAGCGCTCGAGACAATAGGCATCTGGTAGTGATTGTAAATTTCTTCTAAGGTCATTTGCACCAGTGGCAACGGTTGTGATTCGACCTTCACCGGATCAAACCCGTCATCGCCGTACGAGTATTGAATAATTTTATTTTTATTATTGCGAACCGTCATATCATACTCGACTTTCAGATCTTCCAGACCTTTAATCAAGCGGCGCTGAATATAACCTGTTTGCGACGTTTTGACGGCTGTATCAATAATACCGATACGACCGCCCATCGCGTGGAAGAAGAGCTCCGCGGGCGTCAATCCCGAAATAAAGGAGTTTTCTACAAACCCACGGGCGGAGGGTGAATCGTCAAATTTCGTGAAATGCGGCAGTGTGCGGTTTTCAAAGCCATAGGGAATACGCTTGTTGTCAATATTCTGTTGGCCGAGACACGAAATCATCTGCGAAATATTGAGGTCGCTCCCTTTTGATCCCGCATTGACCATAATGACAAACCGATTCTCTTTGCTCAAACTTTCACGACCGATTTTACCGGCATCATTCACGGCTTTACTAAGAATATTATTGACTTGGATTTCAAACTCTTGTTCATCTGTGCGACCGGATTTATTTTCGAAGATACCCAAATGCGTTTGGTCAATGAGCGATTTGACTTCCATCTTCTTTTTGACAATAATATCGGAAATCGCATCATTGGTGACTTTGTTAGCGATCAAGTCGCTGACACCCACACTGTAACCACTCTTCTTCATATACTCGGTCACGATATCCTGCAAATTATCGACAAAATCGATAGAGGCTCGGTTGCCATAATCATTGCAGATACGGTGAATGAGACCGTTTGTTCCATCACCGAGCACACCTTTCTCGAGCTGACCGCGCACATATGTTCCATTCACGATTTCCAAGACATTGTTCGAGGTCTTGTAATCTTCCTTATCGCCGAAACGCTTGGTCTTATAGCGTAGGGTAAAGGGCGGCAGGATTTGCGAGAGGATATTAAAGTTGGATATATCTTTTTTTGGTAATTTATCGACATCGACTTTATTGTAGGCCATCAGTAAGTTCATTGCTTCACGTGCAGTGAACTTTGTATTTTCGCGGGTGAAACGGTAAGACCCGAGTAACGAGTCTTGGAAAATACCGATGATCGATTTATTGTTAGCTGGGCTAACTATTTGCCAAGGCACTGCCGCCAAATGTCTCAGCTCGGACTCACTTTCTATATCTTGCGGCATATGCAAATTCATCTCATCTCCCAATGAGCACCCTCTAGCTTTCACTAAAGGCCAGACTGTATCTTAAGCAAACTCAGGTTGATTAGACCATCATTGTTCACCAACATCCGTTCAGTCGTTGAAGGGCTACCATATCCTATCATAACGGATTTAGGTAGTCACACTGCGGATTGCCCAATCCCTAACATTGTTACCATTGGGAACGGCTATTAACCGTGTTCCCTTTGTCAATTTCTCGACAAAGGTGGTAGTTAGGGCTCTAAGGGGTTTCCCGCTTCAAGATGTTTCGCCAACAACCTTTGGAAAAGGTTGCACCAAACTTTAAAGAACAAGGTTTGGTGCAACCTTTTCCAAAGGTTGTTGACTAGGAGGTAGCACGCTTTTCACGCCTCCTGTTTTCGACAGAGAAGTTTATCGAAGTCAGCATTGTAGGGCTTAGTACAACTCACATTCATCCTAAAGGTGTCGCCTACCGGCATAATCCGGACGATATGGCCCATCATCGACATCCGGTGCAAAGTTGGTTGCCGATTGAAAAGGATACAGTCGCCGTCCATCATATGGCGATGCACGATATCACCAATCTCCAGCTGAATAGAGTCTCGGTCGATATAGCGCAGCGAGATATTGTCGCCATTCTTTCGCACCAGAATTTTCGCACCCGGGTGTACATCGGGTCCATTACGCACCAACTTCTCGAGAAATTTCAAGTTGCGTGCATTGACTGGCACTGGCTTGGTTAAGTTTTTCGCCATTTTCAGCGGCACACCTAATTCACGGGCCGACAGGTTAGGATCAGGCGTAATGACCGAACGGCCACTGTAATCAACGCGCTTACCCATCAAGTTCCCCCTCACACGTCCGTGCTTACCCACCAAACGCTCTTTGATGGATTTCAAAGGCCGACCCGAGCGCTGGGACATCGGCGGCGCACCCGGTATCTTATTATCAATCAGCGAGGCCACATAATATTGCAAGAGAATCGTCCAATCATTAATCACGTTAGTCGTGGCATTTGATTGAATTTTTTCTTGTAATGTTTTGTTAGCCTTGAGAATACTGACAATGATATGGGTGATATCATCTTCACTACGCTGCTGTGAATCGTGTTTGACGGAAGGTCGAACCGCTGGCGGTGGAATAGCCAACACTTGACAAATCATCCAATCGGGACGCGACCAGATCGGACTAAACCCCATAAACGTCACATCGTCATCGGCAATACGGCGAAAACATTTTAACAAGATTTCCGGTGTTAAGGTCATCACCAACTTTTCGTTTTCATTGCCGACCCCTTCGACATTTTCCCATTCGGCAATCAAAGTCGATAAGCCTTCTTTTTTAATTTTGCTGGGCTGTTTGCACCCACAGCCGTCGTCTGTATCTTCACCACAGCGTTTAATTTTACTCGCATAGACAAAGACAGCTGACCAACGATCTTCGGCTGACATTTTCATCAGATGCTCGTATTTTTTCTTACTGATCAATAACTTACTGCATTTGATGCAAATACAGCGGGCAATTTTGATAATCGTGCTGAGGTATTGGATATAGAACAAAGGTCGCGCGAGTTCAATGTGACCAAAGTAACCGGGTGTCTGCATATAATCCAACCCATCGGTGGGGCAAATCAATCCGGGGTCTAAAACACCCATACGCGGATCAAATAAACCCCCGATAGCTGGCTTATTGTTCACATAGGCTTCACGGTTGGTAATCTCGGCAACAGAGCCTTTGCGTATTTCATCTGCGGATAAAATACTAAACTGAATCCCGATGATTTTGGTGGCATTTTGCTTTTGCATCATTCCTTTATTTCGGTTTGAAGCCATGGTGTATCTTATATTACCATAATAATATTTAGATAGTTTTAATTCAATTTTTTAATATATACTAAACCTTGATGGGAATATTATAAAAAATTGAATTAAAAATAACACACGATTGAATAAGTAAACCCAAGCCAACAAAGCAAAGATGTCTTCTGAAAATACCTCCCAAAAGTACAATACGCGTTCAGCTGTGGTGAAAGCTGCTACCACTAAGCCTGTAGTGGATAATAAGGCTGCTAAGCCGGCGGTGAACAAGAAAGCGAAGGCTGCTGTAAAACCTAAGCCTATTGAAGCTAAACCGCAAGAATCCTCTGACGATGATGACGAAGAGGAAGTGGATGAGGATGAAGACTTTGAGGAGGATGATGAGGAAGAAGAAGCAAGTGAAACAGAAGCAATTGAAACAGATGCTAGTGAAACAGATGCTAGCGAAACAGAAGCTAGTGAAACAGATGCTAGTGAAACAGAAGCTAGCGAAACAGAAGCTAGCGAAACAGAGACGGATGAGGATTATATTGCATCTGCCGATGAGGACGAAGTGGATGAGGCGTTGAAGCATCACGAATATCAAAAATTTCTAAGTGAACTCTTTCCATCCAACTATTCATCCGGAAAGGCTAAGATGGCATCCATCGAACATAAAAAAAGCTCAAACACAAAATGCCCTGGCGCACCCAAGAAGCAGCCTCGGAAGTGTCTCTTGCTCGATAGCGGAGATGATGACGAGGATATGGATGATCTTGCGGATGTCGTTGAGCGAAAAAGTAAGAAAAACACTATGAAAAGCCAAAACCCTATGAAAAATTTTAATATTTCATTTATAATCAATGACGCTCGCCGAGAGGGAGGAGGCCATGATTATATCTCAGACAGAGAGGCTTTATACGATGAAGCGTATACTGATACTAGTTCAAGTGAAACAGAAGAAGATGAAACCTCTAGTGAATCAGAGGAAGAAGATGAAATCGAAACGCCGCGAAAAACTAAAAAGCGATCGGCGGGTGCAAGCAAAGCGGCGGGTGCAGGTGCAGGTGCTAGCGCTAGTGAAGCGTGTACTACTGGTTCAACAACTACAACAGATGAGCTGGCGTCTTTCGCGAAAATGAAAGGATTGTTTGAATCACTCTCCGCTAAAGAGCGTGAAGATCCGATCATCAAAAAAATGTTGGATGAGATCAAAGAGAAAGAGAAACGCTTTGTAAAGAAGGCAGAGCAAAGATCGAAAAAACAGAAAGTCGATAATACAAAAAAACTCAAAACGCTCTTGCGCGAGCGTGATGTGATGAATGATTTACAATACTTCAATGAAAAGATGTCAGTCGCTCAGCAAGAACACGCGCTCAAGCAAATTGAAGAAATAAAAAAGCATAACGATATTACCAAACCGTATCGACTGACTCTACTCGATGCGGATATTCCGTCGCAATACAAAGCCATTGCCTACCGCAAAATATCCTCCTTACGCAGTATGGAGCCCGGTGGCGGTGACTACTATAAAATGAAAAACTGGGTTGATACTTTTATGCAGATCCCCTTTGGCAAATATAGAAATCTGCCAATTACCATCGCAGATGGTGTCGAGAAGTGCCACGAATTTATGGATAACGCCAAACAAATTTTAGACCAAGCTGTGTATGGTTTAAATGACGCGAAACTCCAGATTATGCAAATGGTTGGCCAGTGGATTGTCAACCCGAGTGCTATTGGCACGGCTATTGCCATTAAAGGCCCGATGGGTACGGGTAAGACGACCTTGGTCAAAGAAGGCATAAGCAAGATTCTCGGACGCGATTTTGTCTTCATTGCCCTCGGTGGTGCAACCGATAGTAGTTTTCTCGAAGGCCATTCCTATACTTATGAAGGCTCGACTTGGGGTAAAATCGTCGACCTCTTGATTAAATGCAAGAGTATGAATCCCGTGATCTACTTTGACGAGCTTGATAAAATCAGTGATACGCCTAAGGGTGAAGAAATTGCAGGCATTCTTACTCACTTGACAGATACGGCTCAGAACAACCAGTTTCACGACCGCTATTTTTCGGAAATCGAATTTGACTTGAGTCGTTGTCTCTTCATCTTCAGCTACAATGATGAGAGCAAGGTTAATAAGATTCTCTTGGATAGAATGTATCGCATTCAAACCCAAGGGTATAACCAAGAACAGAAGACGACCATTTCCAATAAATATCTCTTGCCGAAAATCTGTGAGCAGGTGAAGTTCCAGACAGCAGATATTATCATCTCAGACGAAACATTGCACTATATTATTACCAACTATACTGACAAGGAAGATGGTGTGCGCACGCTCAAGCGATGCTTAGAAATCATCTATACGAAACTGAACTTGTATCGATTGATGCGTCCGGATACCAATATCTTTGAGAGTGAGATGTCAATTAAAGTGGAATTTCCAATGCAAGTGACAAAAGAGATTGTGGATAAGCTGATAAAAAAAACAGTGGATAATGGTAGCTGGCATAATATGTATATGTAATGACTGCGTATATGTAATGACTGTGTATATGTAATGACTGCGTATATGTAATGACTGCGTATATGTAATGACTGCGTATATGTAAAAAAAATCACCTTAATTTGTTAAAACTATTATATAATAACCATTTCCCTCTTGTGACTGGTGCAATTCTTGCATATTTTCTTTTTGATTCTTCTTTTTTCGTTTTGGCTACAATTGCATTCACGCTTAGTCCAAGGACACGCTGCGAAGTGTTTGTTATAATATTACCCATTTATAGATATAAATATAAATAAATATATCTATAAAAATGATAATTATTAAATTCTTTTCGAGTTTTGGTTCATCCGAAGGCTGTATTGAAGCTTATACTCGTGTCTCTGAATTGCTAAATGATCCAGCTTTTAATACCAACTATCGGTTTACAACTGGCGAAGATTATACCCACGCTGTCATTCTAAATACAGCGATGCCACCAGATTTAAAAGTTCCTAAACAAAAAGTTATTGGGTTGGCATTCGAGCCACTGGAGTTTTTAAATTTGACTCCCACTTTTATTGCGTATGCCACAAAACATATTGGCCAGTATCTCATTGGTAAAAAACTAAAATTGCCAGCCCCATTCACTGAACATTTCGGCTATATGTGGCACTTAACACCGCCAACACAAAAACAAGAGAAAACTAAAGTGATGTCATTAATGATTTCGAATAAAACACTTACCACTGGCCACCAGTACCGCCACACGTTATGCAAAATGATTTTAAATTCGCATTTACCAATTGATATTTACGGGAATGGCTGTACCTATTATGAAAAAATCTTGGATACACGATTGAAAGGCAAATTTCAAGAGCAGGAACCTTATGACGATTACCTGTTTCATATTGCGATTGAAAACGTCGAGACACCGCATTACTTTAGTGAAAAAATAATGAATCCACTCTTATGTAATACCGTGCCGGTTTATTTGGGCTGCCAACACATCGACACCTATTTTCCCAAAATGGTGATAAAGTTAACAGGAAAAGCTGAAACAGATATAACTTTATTAAATGATATCTGTACTAATCCATATCGCTTTCTCAAAGCGATTGATATCCCTGCTGTTAAAAAAACCATTCATTTTTCGAATATTGTAGATCGTTTTTCAGCGCCGTAATAAAGGATCATAATCATATCTTGGTGGAGAAGTTGCATATCTCTCAATATCTACATAAGGTCCTTCGTTATAAACTGGTGGCGGAGGAGCAGAAGGTTCTCTTGTTGGGTCTGTTGTTGGTTTTTTAGGCTTTGTGATTATCCACGAAAAATCTAACCAAGCAGTCCATTTATCGAAATAATATAGAATTTTACTCATTTATATATTATTTTATTTTTATTTGTCAATCAAAACAGCCTTGGCAATTTTCTTCATTATTTTGTTTTCACTATCGACAAACTCCTCTTTGCCCCCCATTGCTTGACCCATCATCTTGACATAAACATCATTGAGATGATGCTGGTTATTCATACAGGCCGGATACTTCTGGCTCCACGGCACCAACAATGCACTGTTTTTATAGGTGACACGTTTAATGGCCTTACGAAGACGGTCATACGTGCTGGTTTCTTTTTCCCATATGTTATCGTCTTTCACATACATAATCTCTCGTTTTCCATCGCTACAGTGAATGGGCCTTTTGTAAATATCCAAAGCATTTAAGTTTCGAATGATAATGTTACTGATGCCTTCCACGTAACCGAGCTTCCCCACATCTTCTAAATCCGAGAGTTCTAACGTCATCGAATTCACAAAATCCATCAGATTCATTGCATCTTTGCATTGCTCATTCAAGAAGAACTGCAAATTGAATGTTTTATTATAACTATGGTTCGTATTACTGGTGTTATTTATAGAAGTATTCGTCGTTTTATACAATTCCAGCATTTGTTTTTGGAATTCTTGATTTTGTTTCTGTAATTCTGAATTATTTTTCACCACGTCAAGCACCAAATTTGTAAAAAAAGCAATATCATTCGGCATATACTTATCTGTGTTCATTTCTTTTTGACATATCTTGGAATGTTTCCACAGACCATTTCTCGAGCCATAATTTTTATTACAGTTCTTGCACTGTAAATTTGCGAGAAGTTTGTCACCGTTGTCACCGTTTTTGTCACCTTTTGTATTTTTCAAATGTTTTGCAGTGGATTGATGCTTCGTATAATCTTTTTTGTTATCTGTTCTCATCTTACAAATTTCGCATATATATTTATATGATTTTTCACCCAATTCTGTCACCATTTTCCCTATATATTGGTGACAGAAATATCCCTAAATCCTTTTTTTTCAAGTTTTTATGAAAAAAGTGATGGTAACAACATTTTTACGATAAAAATAAATCCAAAGCATAATGGTCACAATTCATATTTTGCAAATTTTTTGCGCCAATTTGGGAGGGCCTTTTGAAAAATGGACATTCCAAAAATGTCCAAAATCGATTTCCGAACGTCAAACCTGAAAAAGTGATTTTTGAGAGATTTTTATATAAACCAATAAATTTATATAAAATTTGATAAACCAATAAATCCTATAAATCCTATAAATTAATATTCGCTTGTTAAGGTACGATTGCCTCCGCGTTCATTAAGATATTTCATTTGTTCGGGTGATGCACATAAGCAGCCATCCGCATTGGAATAAGTAGAAGGACAACATTCTGGCGTGAATTTGTTGGTATCAAAAAAGAGCAGTTCACCTTCAGGTAAAGGAATAGGTCCGCCTTCATTTTTCTCTAGGTCGGAATAAATATTTGAAGAATCATTTAATGCATTTGGATTTTTATGTTCGCGAATTGTATCATTATTTTCCCAGCTGCGTTTTACACCATCTCCCATTTTATAATCGATTGCTGAACCAATACCAACTAAACCAGCATTGAACCCTTCTTTAATGCCACCAAAAATAAAATAGACAACAAAAACAGCGACGATTAACCAAAATCCACCACCTACAATAATTAGTTTTATCGAAATTGTTTGATCTAAAAATTTATTAATACTCATTTCACTATAATACTAAAGTAGATAAAAAAGAAATTAAAAAAGTTATTCAACATCGGTTTTTTCAGTACTTTCGTCTTCGGCATTGACGCTCGAATGTTTGACACTATTGCCACCACTATTGCCACCACTATTGCCAGTATTTTTATTTTTAACTTCAACAAGTGTTGTTTTGATAGAGTTTAAAATAGAGAACATATAATTAGTTGCATTGTTAATTCCACCAAAAGCAATTATAAGAAATATAAAACAAATAGTACCCCAGACAAATATAATAATTAGAATTGTTTTTATTGATAGTTTATATTCAAAAAAATCATTCACTGTATTAATATCACCTAATTTACTAATTTCTTCCATTTTATATTATTAAAACATATAAAAATATATTGGTTTAGAATTTAAATCAAATACACATCAATGCCATAATTATAGTCATTCACTTTTACATTATTAGCTATAAAAAACTTGGTATCAGTTAATAAATGGTATAAAACCGGTGTAGAAGGAATTCTCTCATTCTGCAACGACATACAATTCACTATACCTAAAACAGGATCATTGATGTGACTATTTTTTGTTCCACACAAAAATGTACCATTTTCAAAAGAATGTTTATAAATCTCCATACCATTGCCTTGTATTTTAATGATACCCAATACTTTTGCACCGAATTCACTTATATCATTTTTCAAAATTTCATTTATCTTTATATTCGAGATTGGTATAGTCGTTCCATCTTTTAATGTTATCATTGTATCCGGAAGAAACCCACTATCCAATGAGGTATGAATATCCGCATAGGTAAAATTTTCAGGTAAATAACCGTGTGGCACACAATTATTTTGTAAATCCGTCACGACTTTGTCATCAATGTCGTCCCAATCTGAAAAGATGGTATCTGCTATAATAAAGACTTTATTATCGGTGTTTAAACAATAGACATAAGGCTCATTAAAGTTCGATACTAACCGAGCGTCAGGATGATTTTTCACTTTAATCCATTTCAATGTAGGATGAAAAACACGATGTTCCCCTGTAACAATGACTTCATTTAGGTTGTAAATATTTTGCTCTGTCGCCGAAAATTGAATTGTTGCCGTAACAATGCCTCCATTTTGTAGTTTATCACCAAGTTTAATATCTTTTATGGGTTTCTTTTCGCCTTCGGCAAATAAAGGAATGAGAGTGTCACCTGCAAAGCAACCCGGAACTGAAGGTGGCGGCGGCGTCGATAAGTCCAAAACACGCAACATCATTATTTGAAGCCATACAACAGGAATTAAAATAGCAATCATAATAACCGTTGTTATAATCGTGGATACAACCCAAGGTGAGGATAAAGCCTGTCCGAAAAAGGGGATAAATATTAACGCTAATGTTATTGCAATAAATAATATAATCATACACGCAATAATAATTAAAATAAGTAAAAGTAAATCGATTATGGATAAAAATAATGATTCCATCGCCATATATGAACCCATTAGCGTATATAAAGCGGTTGTCAAAACGCCGCTGGTTTTTTTCATCGTATCTTTTACTTTTACGACAAATCCAATAAAAGCGACAACTAAATTCACGATAGCCGCGTATATTTGTTCAAGTAAACCGGCGTAATCATTGCGTAATTTGTCGAATAAAGCTCGAAGTGAATTTACTGATTCTATAATCATTTGAATGGCTTGGGCTATTAAATTAACGGCAACTTGAAACGGTGCAAAAGCAAGTTCTGATATATAATGTAATATAGATAAAATGCAAGTATTAAAATTATCTGATGTATAGTCGAAGTTAGATTTATCGGTTGGTTTATTAATATAACCGGCGAATGGCATAAAGAGGGGATTACACCGTTGATTTGGCCAATCGGCACGAACGACATCTAATACATTTGTTAAGTTAGTGTGAGTAATCAAAAGCGTAAATGAAACACACAATATGGCAGTAACCCAGACATCTTTTCCATATTTATCCATATAACCTGTCATCAAGTATAGTTCATTTAATTTATCTAATGTTTTTTTTAAAATTTCTTTTTCTTCTTTTCCTTTAACTGTTGGTGAACTCATATATAATATATCTATAAATACTATATAAAACGTTAAAAAACAAATATAAGTAAAAATATGTTTGTATTTTTACTTAATGGTGATACTTAATGGTGATACTGTCATTATTTTCATTTCCCAAAGGTCATTTCATTTACCAAAGGTCATTTCATTTACCAAAGGTCATTTCATTTACCAAAGGTCATTTCATTTACCAAAGGTCATTTCATTTACCAAAGGTCATTTCATTTACCAAAGCTTTTAGATTCTGACCCATTGCTATCTTCCCAATCGTGAAAAATCCATTCGCCGAGTTGTATCGTATGGTCTGATGTAATCAAACAATATAAAACCTCACAATTCATATCGGCTAATTCAGCTGCAGCTGCTGATAATTCTGACACGTGCACGAATTGATTCGATTTTACATCATATACGAGATGACTACCAGATACTATAATATCTTCATTGTCATTAGCATTTGCATTAGCATTTAAATATCTTTTTACCTTGAACATTTTCTCCACAAAATCGCCATTTGCATCTAAATTACTTATTTGCATTACAGAACAAACACGCGAACCATTTGGTAGAATACTGTTTAATGGTATATTTTTCATTGGATAGATCTCTCCATTTTTTAATTTGACTTTAGTTTCAGGGTGAAAGCACAAGGCACGAACCAGCCCACCAGGTGGACCAGCCCACATACTTGTCATTGTCAACATCGACCCGTTCAACACATACAATGTGGCAGTCATTATTCCTGCAAGTTTGCCTATCATATCTTTGATATTAATAACAGTGCGTTGAACTTCAACCATAATATTGAACATTGTCGCAAAAATATTCTTAAATATATCTGCGAGGTTAAACCGAAACGTACTCATAAATCCACGCGTAAAATTTAAATCATCGGTTAAGTCACTGGCAATTTTGGCTAATGCTCCAATATTAAAATTAAGAGGCTTGAGTAAATTATTCATAAATCCAGTTTGTATGTTTTGAATGCAATAGGTAAAATTCTTGGCAGTGTTATGACCAAAGAGAGAAGCAAATGGCATTATGGACGGCTGACATCTATATTCAGGCCAATTATCCTTAATACGTTGCATACTGACGATGATAATATTAAATAAGTAAAGACATATGAATATAATTACTATAATTACAGATAAGGCCATATCTGATGTTGCCATATTACACTATGTTGTGATTATTTATTGTTTGAAAAAATCATAATTTTAAACAATAATCATAGTTTAAGTATTAACGTTGTTTAAGTATTAACGTTGTTTAAGCATTAACGTAGTTCAATTGATTACTTTATTATCATATTGTGCGTTCGCTACTGCAGTTGCACCAATATGTGTAGAAATTGTAGCCAGAGTTTGCGCATCTGGGTTGGTAACATACGGAACAGCCATACAACCTACGGGCGGCATACAACCATAACCTGTAATATCAGGAACACACCCAGAAACACAATTCACAACTGGATTCATACCACCTCGCTGCTTATATTTGCTGCCACTTCGTTTGCCACCTCGCACGCGTTTGCCACCTCGCATGCTTTTGCCACCTCGCATTGATTTTACTTGCGCATTTTGATTATTACTCGCGCCGATAATTTCTCCACTTGTTTGCTGTGATGATCCACCCGGTGTTAGATTCTGACTGGGTGGCATTGGAGCTGTAGTTTTTCCAAACTCTCCACCCCTCATTCTATGTTTTCTTGTAGATCGACGCTTGCTAATTCGACGCTTGCTAATTCGACGCTTGCTAATTCGACGCTTGCTAATTCGACGCTTAGTAGATCGACGCTTGCTAATGCTACTATGACGCTTACTTTTACCAAGACGTTTCGTATTTCTAGTACGCCTTCTATATTTTGCACTATTATGTTTCATATATATTAATATAAAGATTTTTATTATACTATTTAATATATTATGGATACACTAGATAGATTAAACTTGAGTAAAATGATTGATGCAAACAATGTCCAAGATTGCACCGATGAAATTCGTGCAAAAAAACATAGTAAATTGATTGGCGACGATGTAACGCGCTTAATCACATTGAAGCAAAAATATAGCCGGTTGGCGCAATCTAATACTAGTCAATTTGACGCAATGTGTGTATCTCAGTGTAGTTTTCTTTTCAATAATTATATGGAAATTTTCAATAAAGTAAAAAAGGATGAAATAAATTTAAAAATCTTGTATCAATTGTTGGATGTTTTAAAAAAAATCGAAGATTGTAAATTGGACCAACACACAGGTGCATTTGAAGTCGGTAAATTGTTGAAAACCATCTATATTGATAGTGCATTGACCAAAGCAGAACGCATTGATAAAAAAACTGGAGAGAAAAAGACTGTTTCAAAGCCGAAGGAGAAGAAAATTACGTGGGCGGAATATAAAGCGAAGCAAATGTCATAAAGCGTATGTAAAGCGTATGTAAAACGATAAAAAAAGAATATAAAATTATCTCTCATAAATAAAGAAATAAATCAATGTCTTACACCCTAGTCATTGTAGAATCGCCATCGAAGTGTAAAAAGATTGAGCACTATTTAAACAAGATTGGTACCTATAAATGTATCGCTAGTTATGGACATATTCGCGAATTAGCTGGCATTGAAGCCATCAATATTCATAATAATTTTGCGCCCACTTTTATTGAATGTGAGAGCAAAAAAGCGCAAGTAAGTAAAATAAAGAAAGCAATAGAAGGAGCTACAGAAGTTATTTTAGCATCAGACGATGACCGTGAAGGTGAGGCCATTGCGTGGCATCTTTGCCAAGTGTTCAACCTCCAAGTCGAAACAACCAAACGCATCATCTTTCACGAAATCACCGAGACCGCATTACAACGCGCGGTTGCAGCACCAATACATATTAATATGGCTCTTGTTCACGCGCAAATTGCCCGCCAAGTCTTGGATATACTCGTCGGTTACCGTCTGTCACCACTCTTATGGAAACACGTGAAAGATGGTCTCTCGGCTGGCCGCTGTCAAACACCTGCGTTAAGACTCATCTATGACAATCAACGAGAGATTGCGCTAACACCCGGTAAAAAGAGTTATGTGATAACCGGCTATTTCACAACTAAAATGCTACCTTTTGTTTTAAATTACGAAGAAACGGACGAAAAAAAAATGACTGAATTTTTGCGTGCAACTATAGAGTATGAACACACTTATAAGGCACCGACTGTACGCACGAAAACATCCGCCGCTCCTCAGCCTTTTTCGACCAGCACCTTGCAACAGGCCGCTAGCAACGAATTACATCTCTCACCAAAAGATACGATGGCCCTTTGTCAAAGCCTTTATGAAGATGGACATATTACTTATCATCGCACAGATTGCCAACATTATAGCGACGAATTTAAATCGATTGCAGCACTTTATATTATAAAAACATATGGATCGGATTACTTGAATACAACAGCCAAACAAAACGCCACGGCTTATGTGAATGCCGCACACGAAGCCATCCGGCCGACCAAACTTGAATGCACCGAAGTCGAAGGGCGAGAGAATCGACTCTATCAATTGATTCGGCGGCGCACATTGGAAAGTTGTATGGCACCGGCTTCTATCTCTGTGCTAAATGCAGTGATTACAGCGCCGAACAATTATGAATATCAATATAGGACAGAGCAGCCTATTTTTCTGGGGTGGCAAATTGTAGCAGGCACAAGTCAAGAAAGCGGAGCAGCAGCACCAGAAGCATATACCTATTTGCAAACTTTAAAATCAAATCTCTCACTACCTTATCGCAAAATAAAGGCGCATATGCATTTAACCGAGACAAAACCACATTATACCGAAGCGAAATTGGTAAGTCTCTTAGAAGAAAAAGGCATCGGCCGACCTTCCACCTTTTCATCTCTCGTTGAAAAAATTCAAGAAAGGAAATATGTGAAAAAAGAAAACTTACAAGGACAGGCTGTCGTGTGCAATGAGTTTGAATTAGAGAATGGCAAAATAAACACCATACAAACCGAGCGCACGTTTGGCCAAGAGAAGAATAAATTAGTTATTACAAATGTCGGCATTCTTGCACTCGAATTCTTACTCAAGCATTTTGAACCTTTTTTTCAGTATGCCTATACCAAGCAAATGGAAGATGATCTAGATTTAGTAGTGAAAGGCAATCTGCAATGGCAATCGGTTTGCAAAAAATACTATGATGAATTAGAACATCTCTCAACTTCTATTACTGAAAGAGGTAAAGAAACCATTCGGATTGATGCAGAACATACTTATATCATTGGGAAGTATGGTCCTGTGATAAAGTGTGAAAAGAAGAAAGAAGTCACATTTAAAACAGTGCGCAAGGACATTGATTTAAACAAATTAAGGCAAGGCGAATATACAATTGAAGATGTTTTAGAAAAAGAAGAAGCACCACCTGCATCGATTGGCTTATACCAAAATAAACCGGTCTTTGTGAAAGCAGGCAAATTTGGAAAATATTTAGAATGGAATGGACTAAGCAAATCTCTCAAACATTTGAAACAGCCCCCCAATGAAATCACATTAGATGATGTGGCTGATATATTGTTTGATACTGAGAATGATTTGGAACAGACACGCGTGCTCGGACCCGATGCTTCTATTAAAAAAGGGAAATATGGCCACTATATTTATTATAAGAATAAGAAAATGAAGAAACCACGGTTTTTGAAACTAGATGGCTTCCCCAAAACAGAGGACTATATGAAGTGTGATCTCTCTATCATTAAAGAATGGTTTGTGAAAACGTATGATATTCCGTTTGATTCTAGTACCGCATCCACCGAGCGGGGTGGGGGCAAGCGAAGCAGCCCTCCTAGATAACATACGCCGGTATCCGAACTGTGTATTTTTTCGGAATTTCATCACGCAATGAATTGAATTCAATCGTAAAATCAAATGGAAAGTTTTGAAAATTCACGAGTCGACCATCGTGAAAACGGAACTTGAATTTCAATCGTGCTAGCCGCTCCAGCGGAGGGTCATAATGCACCATATTGACTAAAAAAATGGTACGTGAATCGTAGATGTTCTCATTATATGACCGAATCGGAATCTTCGCAAAGGCCGCATTCACTTTACCAGAGTAAGCATTGTTACCAAACATTTCGCGTGAGCTTTCATTATACGGATAAAGCTCATCATACGAATTGTATTTATCGATTTCCATATAAATACACGTTTCGCCGTTAATCGTAAATGAGAGTGGTGCTTCAATATAATGGGTTATATCACTCGCGGTGCTAGTACTGACATTAGTGGGGCAAATATAATCAAATGAAAGACCATTTAAATCATTGACCGATTTATAGACTTTTTTTTGAAAACCGAGATAGTAAGGTAAACCCCATTTAGAGTGATTCGTCCACACAATAGGTTGCTCACAATTACTAAATTCATAGATAAGTTGCTGGTCAAAATCTAAATTAAAAGATAAATCGGTATGACCGAACCAAAATTTACTTTTCACTTCATCGTAAAAAACATTAAAACTGGCATCCGAGTTAGTCGCTGCATTCATTTTACTAGTCAACTCTCGGGATAATTGGCACGCGGTATAAGTGCCTTCTTGGATCGTTATGGTTTCTTTCACGCCGCCAATCGTAAATTGCATCATCGTATTTTGGTAATCGTTTGCAAAAACAAAAAAGTTACTAGGCATCGTCGCTTGGATTAAGCGCATTGATTGCACGTTTAATAGCTGTTCTGGCACCATAATCTCGAAAGTATTTGAATTCGGCCATTTGGTAACATCACGATCTTCGGAATGCACGGTTAATAATTTCCGATCGAGGACATAATTTTGTTCACGATTAATTAATGGTTTAGAACTACCTAGGTTATATTCAGGATTACGATAACTCATTTGATATATATAAATAAAATATTATCTCTCAAATAAACTCTAAATGGTATATTATTATGGTATATTATTTATATACATATTATATAAATAATGTCGAAAGCAGCAGCAACACCAGCATTAACGGCAACTGGAAAGCCGGATAGAGCAATGATAAATATGACAAGAAAACAAACCGCGGGACTAGACAGTTTGAATAAAGGTGCCAATTGTAAATACCGAGGTGGGTTTGACTATGTGATAAACAGTATGTTTATTTTTGCGGTTATTGGAATGTGTGTGAAAATATTTTTTGGATCGGCCACATCTAGTGACGGTCTTTATGGGCCAGCCAATACGATTATTTATGGGTATGGTGTAGTCGCATTGGCTGTTTTAACAGTAATGTTTGTGAGTTTTGCGATCCACGATCGTATTGGTCGAATCGAAAATAAAGGCAAGGTCGAGAGTATCCTGCGTTTTTTAAAATCTTTTTTCTCTAGCTCCGCACCTTCTATCTTGACGATTTTGTTATTGTTTTGGATTATAACATTAAATATAACTTATTTTAAACGGATCAATATGGGTATGGTGGCCAAAGAGTATTATCAATTATCGGCAGGTACCTCTTTCTTGTTTGTTTTTCAAATCATTTGTTTATTCCAATACTTGAAGTTATATATAAAAAATAAAGTCAATGGAACTGGTTGTGCAGATGATGTATTGGCACAAGGCCGTATTGCTTTTGCGACCTATTTCATATTGGTAATAAATTTGTTCGTGATTGGAATGATGAATATTATTCTGCAATTCTTTTCGACGGATGGCTGAAGGGGGACACCCCCTTGGACCCCCGTCGTGCTTGGCGAAGTGAAGGTAAGCGGATGCAATAAGCGGATGCAATGAGCGGATGCAATAAG
>Ga0114969_10000694_pt1 | contig 29102 bp, 27 predicted proteins | sample M_130807_MF_Meta_FD_87316 | JGI IMG/M metagenome (GOLD analysis project Ga0114969, IMG submission 87316) | Freshwater microbial communities from Lake Montjoie, Canada to study carbon cycling - M_130807_MF_MetaG | ecosystem: Environmental > Aquatic > Freshwater > Lake | place: Lake Montjoie...
CAAATGATTTTTAAGAAAGTTATATTCCTTTTTCTGGTTCTCACTGTTTTAGGCGCTTGCGACAATTACAAGAAAGTTCAGCAAAGCACTAATTACGACTACAAGTACGAGATGGCCGTTAAGTATTATGGTAAGAAGGATTATGAAAAGGCTTCTGAGCTGTTCAAAGAGCTGCTTCAGGCTTTTCGCGGTACTGGCAAAACCGAACAAATATTTTACTACTGGGTTTATTGTGATTATTATTTAGAAGATTATTTAACGGCGGCCTATTCTTTTCGACGCTTTATACAGTCTTTTCCGCGCAGCGATAAAGCAGAGGAGTTGCAGTATATGATAGGCGTTTGCTATAAAAATTATTCTCCAGCATATACGTTAGATCAAGAATATACATTGAAAGCGATAGAGGAGTATCAATTGTTTTTAGATAAATATCCTAAGGGTACATATGCTGCTGACGCAAATAAAAGCGTTGATGAGTTACAATATAAGTTGGAGCGAAAGTCATATGAAACAGCCAAGCTTTATTTTAAAATCAGCGAGTTTAGGTCTAGCGTTGTGGCGGGAGAGAATTTTTGTCGAGAATTCCCCGATTCTAAACATGCCGAAGAAGTGCGCTATACGATGGTTGTTGCAAGTTTTGATTATGCTGAAAAAAGTATGGAAGAAAAGCAAATTGAGCGCTATAAGCAGGTAGCGGTCTATGCTGATAAATTTGCGAAAAACCATCCAAAATCTGATAGAGCTGCTGAAGTTTTAAGCATTAAAAATAGCAGTCTTGCCCGCATTAAAGAATTGCAGTACAAGTTGCCCTTGTATTATTTCAACCGGGGAGATTTCGATTTGGCTTCTTCTAGTTTTGACAAGTTGTTGAGTACTGGCGAATTTGCTGAAAGGAGCAATCAAATGATTTATTATAAATTGAAGGCGCAATATTTAAACGCATTTACGGTAGAGCCTGATCGTAGATCTGCTGAGTTTGCTAAGTACAAAACTTTTGTTGATCAGTACAGAGCAAATGAATCTTTCGTTAATTCTGAATACTACAAGGAATTGAATGCTAAATATGCGACAGCCGACAAGGCGATCGCTGCTTTTCCATCGAGTTTAGGAGATGAGTATTTTAATCTTTTGAATTTTGAAAAGGCAGCTAAATATTATTACGCTTATGCTGATCAAAGCAAAGTATTGACAGTGCAGCAACAGTATATTTTAAAAGGCTTAGATGCCGAAGTAAGGGCTGCAGCTAAAACCTTTGTATTGTTGCGTTTAGATAGCGATGAAAAAATAAATGTTGGTTTTACTGCAAGAGCTCTGGCGTTAAAAGGGAGCAAGGAAGATGCAAAGGCTTCAGAATTGCTGGCTTTTGTGCAAGATAAAATAACTTCTCAAGTGCAGTGGTTGTTCAAAGAACAATTTGATCAGAAGCAATATGCCTGGGTAAAACGCAATGGGCAAAAGTATTTATTGGAAAACAAGTTGGGTAAATATCAGGATGAAATTGTATATTTGTGGGCTGTATCTGAGTATCAGTTAGCAAAAGCATCTGAGAAATACGAGCGATTGGGTTTGTATAATCAAGCTGTACAGCGCATTACGGAGCTTGAAAAAATGAATTTTACAAATCCGCTCTACGCTCAAAAAGTGAGCAAAGTGAAGATTGAGGTGAATAAAAAAATTGAAAAATTAACAAAACGTAGCCATGGATTACAAAAAAACTAAAGCCGCCAATTCTACCATTACAAGAGATGTAAATGCTTTCTCTAAAGAAGGTAACATCTATGAAGTAATCAATGTTCTTGCTAAAAGAGCAAATCAAGTGGGTGTAGATTTGAAAACAGAATTGAACCAAAAATTGGAGGAGTTTGCTACTTCTTCTGATAGTTTGGAAGAGGTTTTTGAAAATCGCGAGCAAATAGAAATCTCTAAATTTTACGAGCGTTTGCCGAAACCTGTGTTGATCGCTTCTAAAGAGTGGGAAGATGGTGAAATTTATTTCAGAAATCCATCTAACGACGTTAAAGTGGAGACAGAAAGAGAAAAAGAAAGCAACGATTAATAAAACACCTTTTTGTCTTTTCTATGCTCAAAGGCAAAAAAATAGTGATCGGTGTGACAGGAAGTATAGCTGCTTACAAAGTAGCCTTTCTGATTAGAATATTAAAAAAAGAAAATGCGGAAGTGAAAGTTGTAACGACTCCTTCCGCATTTGATTTTATATCCCCTTTGACCTTATCGGTGCTTTCTGAAAACCCGGTTTGGTCGGAATTTTCAAATCCCTTGGATGGCACATGGAACAACCATGTTGATTTGGCTTTGTGGGCCGATGTTATTGTGATTGCGCCCGCTAGCGCGAATACATTAAGCAAAATGGCTCACGGCGCTTGTGACAATTTATTAATGGCTGTCTACCTTTCTGCCAAATGCCCAGTGCTTTTCGCTCCGGCAATGGATTTAGATATGTATAAGCATCCTGCTACGCAAGAAAATATTGCTAAGTTGAAGTCTTTTGGAAATGTATTTGTTCCTCCTGGAAAAGGCGCGCTGGCCAGTGGACTAGTGGGCGAGGGGCGAATGGCTGAACCTGAAGAAATTGTTGAATTTATCCGAACACAAGTCACCGAGAAAACGCTTTTAGGTAAGCGCGCTATTGTGAATGCAGGTCCCACTCAAGAAGCAATTGATCCCGTACGCTTTATTGGCAATCGTTCTTCTGGAAAAATGGGGATGGCTATAGCTGAAGAATTGGCGCGTTGTGGTGCCGCGGTTACGCTGGTGATGGGGCCGTCTGAACTTCATAGTTTGGCACCGGGTATTGAGCGGATCAACGTCGTTTCCGCCGAAGAAATGTATGCGCAATGCGTTCAAGCTTTTAATGATTGTGACATTGCGGTGATGGCTGCTGCTGTTGCTGATTATACGCCAATGCACACTGCTCAGCAAAAAATCAAGAAACAAGAAGATGATTTGCTGTTGTCGCTCACTAAAACGAAAGATATTTTAGCGCATTTAGGCACAGTCAAAGGTGCTAAGCAGGTTCTTGTTGGCTTTGCTTTGGAGACCGAGCAAGGTATTGATTACGCGAAGGAAAAGGTGCAAAGGAAGAATGCCGATTTCATTGTGCTAAATTCCCTCTCTGCCACCAATATTGGTTTTGGTGCAGAGGTCAATCAGGTACACTTTATTGACAATAATTTAAAAGTGGAGTCGTTTGCTTCGAAGTTGAAAAGTGAAGTGGCTGCAGATATTGTGCGCAAGATTGTGGAAATTGTGAAATCCAAAACTGAGAAATGAAAAACTTCCTAGTGCTTTTTGTTTTGTTTTTGAGTCCAGCGCTTTTTGCTCAAGAGCTGAATTGTAAAGTTGAGCTCAATTCTGCGCAAGTGCAAGGCGTTGATGCTTCTGTATTTCAAAAGTTGAAGAAAGATATTTACGATTTCGTGAATTCGCGTAAATGGACGTCGGACGCGTATGCTGTTGAAGAAAAAATTGAATGTAGTTTTTTTATTACGGTTAAAAGTGCCACGGTCGACCGCTACGAAGCGACGTTGCAAGTACAATCGTTTAGACCTGTGTTTGGCAGTACTTATAAGTCCATGTTACTTGATATTAACGACAACGATTTTAATTTCAGCTACACTCCTTCGCAAACCCTTGATTTTTCTGATAATGAATACATTTCTAACTTGACTTCGGTGTTGGCTTTTTATGCCAATGTGATTTTAGCTTTCGACTACGACAGTTTTGCTTTGAAGGGTGGGACAGACTATTTCGCAAAGGCGCAAAACATCATTAATAATGCACAAAATATAGCGGAGGTTGGTTGGCGTTCGACCATTGGATCTAAAAATCGCTATTGGCTGATGGAGAATTTGATGAATGAGGTGTATGAGCCTATTCGTGTGTGTACCTATAAATACCATCGTTTGGGATTAGATGTGATGTCGAAAGAAACCGATAAAGGTCGCCAGGCTTTAGCGGAAGGGTTGTTGTTACTGGAGCAAGTGACCAAGCGCAAGCCAAACTCTTATTCTATAAAAGTGTTTTTTGATGCGAAAAATCAAGAAATCATCAATATTTATAGAGATGAAAGTGTGTCAGACAAAAAGACGATGATGGATTATCTTTCAAGAATTGATCCTGGAAACAGTAGTCGTTACGCGAAGATCATGCAGAAATAAGTTTTTTTTGTGTTTACTAAGTGCAGCTTTTCTTGCGCTTCAGCACAGTTTTTCGAAGAAAGGCATTTGTGGAGTTTCGTTCAAAATGCTAAATAAACTGGTGGATATTGCCGCTTCCTTCTCTAATAATGATTGGATTTCCGTTTGAGCAGTCGATCACTGTCGATGGCTCATTGTTGCCGTAACCACCGTTGATAACGAGTTTCACTAGTTTTTCGTACTTGTCATGGATCAAGTCGGGGTCGGTAAGGTATTCTAAAATTTCATCGTCGGCTTTGAGTGAGGCGCTCATAATGGGATTGCCAAGAAGCGCAGTAATTTCAGCGCAAATGTTATTTTTTGGTACGCGAATGCCAATGGTTTTCTTTTTGACTTTAAATATTTTTGGTACTTCTCCGCTGGCTTCAAGGATGAAAGTGAAGGGGCCAGGCAAGGCTTTTTTCATCAAACGAAAAGTAGTGGTATCAATGTGTGTGGCGTATTTTGCCAATTGACTAAGATCGTGACAGACAAAGGAGAAATTTGCCTTTTCGGGTTTCATGTTTCTCAATTGGCAAATTTTCTCAACGGCATTTTTGTTCATGATGTCGCAGCCAAAGGCGTATACCGTATCAGTAGGATAAATGATAACGCCACCCGACTTCAAACAATCTACAACAGCTTGAATGTTTTTCTGTTGAGGATTGTCTGGGTGGATGTGTATTAGCATAAATTACGCGTTAACTTTTGCGTGATCTGCCAAGAAAGTTTTCAATCCTGAATCAGTCAATGGATGATTTAACAATGCAGTGATTACACTCAAAGGACATGTTACTACATCAGCGCCAATTTGAGCGCATTTCAATAGGTGCGTGCTGTGGCGAACTGAAGCTGCTAATATTTGAGTGGCAAATCCGTAGTTGTCAAAAATCAAACGAATTTCTTCAATCAACAACATTCCGTCTTGTGAAATATCGTCGAGTCTTCCAATGAAAGGAGAAACGTAAGTAGCTCCTGCTTTAGCAGCCAACAAAGCTTGTCCCGAAGAAAATATTAAAGTACAATTGGTTTTGATGCCTTTAGATGAAAAGTATTTAATGGCTTTAATGCCTTCTTTGATCATTGGCACTTTTACAACGATGTTAGGGTGAAGGGCAGCTAAAACAGTTCCTTCTTTAATCATTCCTTCGTAGTCGGTTGCGATAACTTCTGCGCTAATTGCGCCGTCAACAATTTCACAAATCTTTTTGTAGTGCTCTAAAACAGCAGCATCTCCTTTAATGCCTTCTTTGGCCATTAAAGAAGGATTGGTGGTTACACCATCAAGAATACCTAAATCATTGGCTTCTTTTATTTGTGCAAGGTTCGCGGTGTCGATAAAAAATTTCATGAGGGATATTTTATAAGATTGTTTTCATTTGAATTCCTTGACAAATGTACTTGAGCGCAACGGCTTATTCAAATATTTTAATGAACAAGCTTTTAACATTTTGCACTTTGCAAGTGAATCTTTTATATTCAACAAAATTATGAGCTTTCGTTTTGCAGTTATTTTAAGCGGAGTATTTTGGCTTTGTGGGCTGAACGCGCAGCAAAGCAATTTGCCTAATGATATAGTCTGTCGCAAAGATTTGCTTTTTTCTGTAGCTGGCGATTGGAAAGGAAGGGTCGATTCATTGAAGGTTGATTTGGTTTATCCTGTAAATTATGACAGTGCAGAAGTGTTGCATCCCCTGATTTTGGTTTTTCACGGTGGTTCGTTGCTGACAGGAAATAAAAAAGACTATTTTGAGCATTGTATTTTGCTGGCGCAACAGGGTTGTGTGGCAGCGAGTGTGAACTACCGCGTGGGTTATTTTCAAAAAGGCGGTGCTACTTACAAAGACGCTTTGCATCCCTCGTATTTTATGGCGGAGTACCGCGCGCAACAAGATGTGTGCTCAGCAATTCGCTTTTTTGTGCTTCATGCCAAAGAATATCATGTTGATACCAATCAAATAGTTGTTGCAGGCTTTAGCTCAGGTGCTGACGCTTGTTTACTGGCGGCCTTTTGTGGGCAAGACGACTGGCATAAAAAAGCACCTTGGGTAGAAAATGTTTTGGGAAAAGTTGATGCTTTTGGGATGCAACATAAGGTTAAGTTGGTGGCTTCTTTGTGGGGCGCTGTTACTGACTTGGCTTTTATTACTCCTGATGAAGCGCAGCGAACGGCGGCTATTTTTTACCAAGGCACTTTGGATCCTGCAGTACCTTATGATAAAACAGCGGTTGAGTATGGTACTGCTTTTTATGGGGCGCATGCTATGGCCGGACAATACAAACGTTTTCAGGGCTGCTATCAGTTGAATACCCATCTGAATGGGGGGCACATGGATGGCTATTCAAAAGCTGAGCTCACTCGAAGCGTTTTTGATTTTGCTAAAGCTGCTTTTGCGGGGAATTGTGTGTCAAGTGAAAAAGTGCTGTTGCGTGACCTGGATCGCAACAAAATCAATGGTTATCTTTTGCTCTTCATTGCTGTTACGCTGTTTGTTTTAGTAGCGTTTTATAACAAAATATTTTACCGAAGATGTTGATTGTAGCGCGCTTGCCTGGCGCACTTGGGTGAATTGGCAACGCTTTTGTCTTTGAATTTACGAGGGCAAGCTGTTTTATTGCAAATTCTTGGCACTCTCACATGAACCTGTTGTAGAGGCTCGGGAGTTGTTCTATCAACATCTCGTGTTGATAAAAAACAAGCTTCGACTTTCAAAGTCGCTCTGATCTTCCTATTTTTAAGCTCCTCAATAGATTATGGCTGAAGATCCCGAATATACCGAAGACAACATACGATCCCTCGATTGGAAGGAACACATGCGTTTGCGTCCCGGAATGTATATTGGTAAGTTGGGCGATGGTTCCGCTGCCGATGATGGTATTTATATATTGGTGAAAGAGGTCATTGACAACAGTATCGATGAATTCGTGATGGGCAATGGCAAGAGCATCGAGATCAAAATAAAAGACAGAAAAGTAACGGTGCGCGATTATGGACGCGGGATTCCTTTGGGTAAAGTAATCGACTGCGTGTCTATTATCAACACAGGTGGAAAGTATGATTCACGGGCTTTCAAGAAATCGGTGGGTTTAAATGGGGTGGGTACCAAGGCAGTGAATGCCTTGTCGAGTTATTTCGAAGTCATTTCCTATAGAGACGACAAAGTCAAAAGGGCTGAATTTGAAAAGGGGAACATTACCCACGATCATAAAATAGAAGCATCTACTCAAAGAAAGGGAACATTGACTTCCTTTATTCCTGACGAAAAAATATTTCCGCATTTCCAGTTTCGTGCGCAACACGTTGAGCGCATGCTTTGGAACTATGTGTTTTTGAATCCGGGATTGGCAATTTATTTCAATGGTCAAAAGTTTTTCTCGGAAAACGGCTTGTTGGATTTGCTTAATGCCAATTTATCGGCAGAGCCCATTTATCCAATCATTCATTTGAAAGGTGAAGATATTGAAGTAGCTGTGTGTCACGCTAAGAAATACGGTGAGGAATATTATTCTTTCGTGAACGGACAGCATACCACACAAGGTGGAACGCACCAAGGTGTGTTTCGCGAAATGTATGTTAAAACCATTCGCGAGTTTTTTGGTAAAGAGTTTGAAGCTGTTGATGTGCGCCAATCTTTGGTGGCCGCCATCAGTATTAAAGTCATAGAACCTATTTTTGAATCGCAAACCAAAACCAAGTTAGGGTCACAAGAAATTGAACCAGGCGGAATGTCGATCAAAGCTTTTATTGGTGATTTTTTGAAAAGAGAGTTAGACAATTTTCTGCACAAAAATCCTGAAGTAGCTGAAGCTGTTCATCGCAAAATTATTCAGTCGGAAAGAGAGCGCAAGGAAATGGCAGGCATTCGCAAGATTGCCAAAGAGCATGCCCGAAAAGCAAGTTTGCACAATAAAAAATTGAGAGATTGTAAAATTCATTATACAGACAATGATGAAAGGGCTGCTGCCAGCACTTTGTTTATCACCGAGGGAGATTCTGCCAGTGGGTCAATCACAAAGTCGAGAGATGTTAAGTCGCAAGCCGTTTTCTCTCTTAGAGGAAAGCCTTTGAATTGTCATGGTCTCACTAAAAAAGTGGTGTACGAAAATGAAGAGTTCAACCTTTTGCAATCGGCACTCAACATTGAAGAAAGTTTGGATGGATTGCGCTACAACAACATTGTAGTGGCAACCGATGCCGACGTTGATGGTATGCACATTCGCTTGCTTTTGGTTACTTTTTTTCTGCAATTTTTCCCTGAGCTAGTTACCAATGGTCACCTCTACATATTACAAACACCTTTGTTTCGTGTGCGCAACAAAAAAGAAACACGCTACTGCTACAGTGAAGAAGAGCGAATACTTGCCATGGAAGAATTGAAAGGCCACGAAATCACGCGGTTTAAGGGTTTAGGGGAGATTTCGCCTGATGAATTTAAAAATTTCATCAACGAAAACATTCGCCTGGAGCAGGTGGTATTGGGCAAAGATTCTAAGTTGAATGACATGCTTGATTTTTACATGGGTAAAAATACGCCCGATCGTCAACTCTTTATTATGGATAATTTGAGAGTAGAATTATAATAGAAAAGAATGTCCAAAAAGATAAACGACAACGAACCTAACGAAGACGACTACCAAGAATTATCTGGTGATGGCGGCGAATCAGGTGGACTAGAAAACGTGCTCGCTGTTGGCGGGATGTACCAAAATTGGTTTTTGGACTATGCTTCGTACGTTATTTTAGAGCGTGCTGTGCCACATGTCAACGATGGATTGAAACCTGTTCAACGTCGTATTCTGCATTCCATGTGGGAACTCGAGGATGGCCGCTACAATAAGGTGGCTAACGTTGTTGGAAACACCATGAAATACCATCCCCATGGCGACATGTCGATAGGTGATGCGATGGTGAATATTGGACAAAAAGATTTGCTCATTGATTGTCAGGGAAACTGGGGCAATATACATACTGGAGACCGCGCCGCCGCTTCACGATATATTGAAGCACGCCTCACGAAGTTTGCCTTAGAAGTAGTATTCAATCCGAAAACAACAGAATGGACCAACTCGTACGATGGTCGCAATAAAGAACCGGTTACTTTGCCTATCAAGTTTCCATTGCTACTTGCGCAAGGGGTCGAAGGTATAGCGGTTGGCTTGGCATGTAAATTATTGCCTCATAATTTCAACGAAATCATTGATGCTTCCATTGCGCGTTTGCGCGGCAGAAACATTCAATTGTTTCCTGACTTTCCAGCAGGTGGTTTGGTGGACGTTACCAACTACAACGATGGATTGCGCGGTGGTAAAATTCGTGTAAGGGCTAAGGTCACAAAGTTAGATAAGAAGACCTTGGTGATTTCGGAACTTCCATTTGGCAGCACTACAAGTTCGCTTATCGAAACCATTGTGAAGGCGACTGAAAAAGGGAAAATTAAAATCAAACACATCGAAGACAATACCGCGGAGAACGTAGAAATTATTTTGCATCTTCCTCCTGGTATTTCCCCCGACACCACCATGGATGCCTTGTATGCTTTCACCGATTGTGAGATGTCAATTTCTCCCAATTCATGTGTGATTCACGAGGACAAACCTAAGTTTTTAGGGGTTGCCGAGATCTTGAAAAGATCTACCGAACAAACGTTGGCTCTGCTCACCCGCGAACTTGAAATCAGAAAAGAAGAACTCGAAGCACTGTGGCATTTTGCTTCTCTTGAAAAGATATTTATTGAAAAACGCATCTACCGTGACATTGAAGAATGTGAAACTTGGGAAGATGTGATCAAAGCCATTCACAAGGGATTGAAACCGCATTTGAAAAAACTGCGTCGTCCGGTGAGCGATGAAGACGTTGCTAAATTGACCGAGATTAAAATCAAAAGAATATCAAAATTCGACAGTAAAAAAGCCGACGATGATATCTTGAAGATAGAAGAGCAATTGGCGCAAATTATTCACCATCTGGCGAACATTATCGACTATGCGGTTGACTATTTTAAAAATTTAAAAAAGAAATACGGCGAAGGCAGAGAGCGCAAAACCGAGATCCGCACTTTTGAAAATATACAGGCTACTGATGTTATTGTGGCGAACAAAAAATTGTATGTTGATACCGAAGAAGGGTTTATCGGCTGGGGTATCAAAAAAGACGACAATTACATTTGCGACTGTTCTGAAATTGACGACATCATTGTTTTTCTTGAAGATGGAACACTGAAGGTTGTGAAAATAGCCACAAAAGTTTTCGTAGGAAAGGGAATTATATACTGCAATGTTTGGAAGAAAAACGACCAGCGAACAGTATATAACGCTATTTATCAAGATGGCTCAAAGGGCCATGCCATGATCAAACGATTTCCAGTTACAGGCGTAACGCGCGACAAAGAATACAATATCACAAAGGGTACTACGGGTTCAAAAGTGCTTTATCTGTCGGCAAATCCCAACGGTGAAGCCGAAATTGTAAACATTCAGTTGAAGCCAATTCCGGGGATTAAAAAATTCAATTGGGATTATGATTTTAAGACACTGGCCATCAAAGGAAGAAATTCAGTGGGCAATATTTTGAGTAAATATCCGGTGAAAAAAATTCAGTTGAAAGAAGCTGGAGTGTCCACTTTGTCTGCCCGAAAAATTTGGTACGATGATACGGTGCGCCGCTTGAATACGGAGGAGCGCGGACAGTTTTTGGGAGAGTTTAGAGGAGAAGACAAAATACTGGTGATCACGCAGTCGGGGCACTATATGTTGTATCCATACAAACTCGATACGCATTTTGATGAAGACATGATTCTCATTGAAAAGTGCATTCCTAAAAAACCAATTTCTTGTGTTTACTGGGATCCGTCAAAGAAGGTGTTCAATGTGAAACGCTTCTTGGTAGAGCCTACTGAAAGAAAAGTTTTATTCATCGGTGAAGACGAGGGTTCGTATATGGAATATGTTTCTACCGATTGGCGCCCCGTTGTTGAACTGGTATTTTCAAAAGAAGGCGGAAAAGAGCGTGAAGGGGAGCAAGTGGTACTTGATGAATTCATTACTGTTAAAGGACTAAAGGCCATTGGAAATCGAATTTCTACCCACAAAATAAAACACATCAATCGCCTCGAGCCGCTTGAGCCACCTGCAGAAGCATTTGAAGTAGAGGAAGAAGTTGAAACCGACGACGATATTCAACCTGAATTGGATTTTGAAGAAGGGGAGTAGTCGATCGTGTTTTGTGAAATGAATCGCTTTATGATTTTCAATAGGTATGTCTACTAAAAAGAAAAAAATCGTTTTTTCCATTTATGGTCAAACTCCGCCTTTCTTTGATATAGGTGCTGACATTACTCGCAATACTTTGGCATATATTCTTAAAGAAAAAGGATACGATGTGTCTTGCGTCGGAAACTACCGAGGTGCTGCGAGCTCGTATGTAAAGGGTCTTGCTCATTGTATTTCTTATTTGAAGAAATGGGGCCTTAGTTGGGAAATTAAAAACAAGTTTGAACTGCATTATACTTACAAAGGTATTGCTTGCATGATGACTTGTAGAGAGCTTTTTTTTGAATTTCTAGAGGGACGACTTCAGCAAAATGATGTTGTATTTGTGATAAATGAAAGATCTGCAACAATGGTTTCGATAGCAAAACAAAAAAAAGCAGTATCAGTAGCGTTTATCACTGATGCTATTGCTGAAAGAAAAGCCTTGTATGCTGAACAATCAGATTTTATTTTGTATAATTCAGAGGCAATGGCAGCATTTGGAACCCAGTTTCATGATCAGAAATACCACATTTTTCCTTCTCCCTTTTTGCCGCCAACAAGAGTGGATTTTCCAATTGTGTAAAAACGTATCGTTACCTTAATTAATCCGATTGCGATGAAGGGCGTCGAAACTTTTTTAGAGCTTTCAAAGCGATTTCCCAATTATGTGTTTCAAGCAATTGAAGGTTGGAATGCGGTACAGTTGGAGGAGGAGTATTTAAATGCCAATGTTCGTTATTTTCCGAGGCAATATGATATGGCGCCGATTTACCAGTCTACTGGCATTTTGCTTTACCCATCTCATTACAATGAGGGTTTTGGACGAGCGATTGTTGAAGCGGGGTTGTATGGAGTTCCATCTATTGTTTCAAGCAATGGTGCATTGCCTGTTGTGCTTGGCGATGGAGGGTTGGCCTTGGATTCTTTTGATATTGAAAAATGGACCGACGCCCTACTTGAAATTGAAAAAAAATACGACGAATATTCGGCCAAGGCTTATCAAAATGCACAACATCACCTCATTGATTTTGAAGCGAAACTTCGTGAAATAGGTGTTTTGTAGTTGTTGCAATGAACATGCGTAATTGTAACAAGTGGTTAATCTGTTACCATTAAGATCGGATCAACTCCGTTAGAAGATTGACAAAGAATCGGTGAATAATCAGTTTAGGTGTTGTAAAATCAAAGAATATCCAACACATAATGCCGCAGATGTAAATGAACTCGTGCAAGAAAACTTCGATATTCAGTGCGTTGTGTTTTCTGGAAAGAGTAATAATTATGTGGGCATCGCGCAGTTTATAGAATATTTTATCCCCGAAAAGGCGATTGACGAAACAGTGAATTTTACTTTAAAGTGGGTGCATATTCTTATCCCCAATGTGAAAAGAACATTGCTGGGGATTTGTCATAAAATTCAAGGTGAATAATTACATTATTGTATCAACGAATTTTGCTGTAAAAAGGTACTGCGTAGTCGGTTTTTTGGAAGGCTTAAATTTGCACAAATTATTGATTTTATATACACTTGTCACTTAATGTTTACTTTCTTATTATTGCACCATGAAAAATAGCGACACAACAAAAAAAAATCTGGGTAAGTCCTACTATTGACTTTTCTGATTTAAGCAATACAAACACCATTAAAACTTGGGCTTCTGATGCGGAACACACTGCAGCATACTTGTCATAACATTCAGAGGTGCCTCGAAGTCTAAAGATCGCTCCAAAAAACACCATGCAAACAAGTGTGCTTTGTTTTGAAATGGTTGAAATCAATCCGACATTAGACAATAAAGGCAATAAATTGCGGAGAGGTTTTCAATATTCTGAAAATCGCTGTGCATCCAATCAAAAGAACTAAGGCATTGCTTAGAAAAGCATTATTAATTTTTTACATTCCACTTAATGAAGTCGTATTTTTGCCTCCTAAGCTATGTGCTAAGGCGACTGATGAGATTAATAAACTAAGAGAAGCTTTAAAAGTTTCTTTCGACAATATACCGCTGAACCTATATTTAGGAGTGCAGCTGAACGATTAGGTGGTGTGTCGTAAGAGCTAAAACAGATGTTCTCCGAACGGTTTTCCATGACTACATACTTACTTTCTTATCAAAAACACTATTCCAGCAATAACCACAATTGTTCCTGCTATTTGCGCTATAGTTATTGGTTCACCTAAAACGAAATAGGCGATAAAGATTACTGAAACCGGTCCGGCGGTAGAAAGAATGGAGGTGCTCGAGGCGCCAATTCTTTTAATCGCTTCGCCTATCATATACGTAGGAAGCACGGTGCAGAAAATAGATAAAATGAAGCCGAGACCATATACTTCAGTGGGTAAGGTTAATAAATTACTGGGTTGCTCCACAGTGAAATGAATAATCACGATGATACACGAAACAATCATGCAGTAGGAAGTAAAACGAATAGCGCCGTATTTGGGAATGAGTTTGTCGGCGCCTACAAGATAAAAGGCGTAGGTGAGTGCACTTAAAAAAATAAGCGATGCGCCCATCCAAATGTTGTCGTTGTGCGCTGTATTGTCTTGAAAAGAAATGAAAATACCGAGGTACGCAATGGCGATCGCGATAATTTGTTTGCTTGTGATTTTTTGTTTTAAAATTAGTGCTGCCAAAATGGTGGTAATGGTAGGGTATACAAAGAGAATGAGTCGTTCGAGTCCGGCGCTAATGTATTGTAGACCCCAAAAGTCAAGGTAGCTGGAGATGTAGTAACCTATGAATCCTAAAAAAACAATAAGGCCCCAATCTTTTGCGCTCACGGCAACACGATCTTCTTTTTTTGACCGAAAGGTGTTGATGAGCAAATAAATAGGGAAAGCAAAGCCAAGGCGCAGAGTAAGTATGGTGAGTCGGTCAATGTCGTATTGATAACTCAATTTTATCAGCACTGCTTTAGATGAAAACATCACTGCAGCGCAAAGCGCCAAAAAATAAGCGATTGATTTATTTTCTTTAAAAAAGGAATTCAACCTACAATAAATTCTTTCGGCTCATGATAGTTTCCATGAGTTTAAGATCGTTTTGAGTTCTGAAAATATCAAAAGGCAAGTAGAAGAATTGTGCTTTAGAAAAAGAAAGAATGAAAGCTTCTTTGGTTTTCGCTACTTTTTTGATGGTGTTCCACTGCATGGGCATACCGCGCTGCGCATCAAACTTCATAATGATTTGCTTGCTGTCGATGTCATAGTTTACATTGTAAAACATGATTTTTCCCATTTCGTGCTGGGTAAGACCAGCGAATTGAATGAGCCAAAACAAAATGTATCCAATTGGGATGAGGAGACCTATGATGAGGAAAGTCCAGAAGTACGGTGTAATAAAGGCCAATGAGATTATTGCAAGCGGACCAAAGCCGTACCACCATTCTTTACGGAGCAGCATTCCTAACGCCAATTTGATGTATTTAGAGTGTGTGAGTTGGTATTTTCTAGTTTTAATAACCATGTGAACGAAGTTTATGAGCGCGAATTTAAGTAATAAATTTGTTTGTAGATCGCCCTTTTTGTTCTTTGTCAATAATTAAACGACCGCCGCGTTTTGATTTTCAAACACTCATTGAAATAACTATCTTCGTTTTAAAGCAGCTTTGAATTGAATGCACAGTACTAAAAAACATATTTTTTCATTTGTATTTCTGATGACGATGGGCTTTGCATTGCTGGCTCAAATAGGAGGACAAGGCACTTATCAGTTTTTGAATTTACCAACGTCGCCGAGGGCTGCAGCTACGGGGGGCTACTTTGTGCCAGTAAAAGACAACGATGAAAGTCAGGTCAATGCCAATCCTTCTTTGTTGTCAAAACAAATGGACGGGCGTGTAGTGGTTAATTTTGTGAAGTACATCGGTGATGTCAATTATGGCTACACAGGCTATATTAAAGATTACGATAAACTGGGTACTTTCAGTGTAGGTATCAACTATTTTAATTACGGTACTTTTATACAAGCCGATGAAACGGCTGCTATATTGGGATCATTTAGCGCCAGTGAAACAGCTTTGAATTTGGGTTGGGGATACAAATTAAGGGAGCGTATTTCGGTAGGAAGTAATTTGAAGTTGGTGTATTCTCAGCTTTTTCAATACAGATCGGTTGGGGCAGCTATGGATTTTGCGGGAACGTACTTTAATCCTGAAAAGGAATTTGGCGCTTCTTTGGTGGTGCGCAATGCAGGCACTCAATTTACAACTTATGCAGGAGTTTATGAGCCCTTGCCCTTTGATGTGCAATTGGCTTTTTCAAAAAAATTGGCACATGCTCCTTTTCGCGTCGTTGTCGTAGGGCACAACCTAACGAACAAAAATATTTGGTTTCAAAATAGAGGAGATCAAAGTCAAAAAGCAACTTTATTCAATACAGACACCGTGATTTCTGGGCCCGCTGGCAACTGGGGTGAAGAAATTGCGCGCCGAATTACAGTGGGTGTTGAGTTTGTGCCGGTAGAAAGTTTTACACTGCGCGCAGGATACAACTACCAACGCCAACAAGAGTTGAAGTTGGGTGGTGACAGTAAATTGGGTATGGTTGGTTTTTCATTGGGTATGCAGGTCAAAATAAAGATGTTGACTTTTCAATATGCTTACGCCAGTTACAGTGTTGCCGGTGGAGCGCACTTGTTTTCGGTGTCGGCAAAACTGGTGGAATTAAAAAGAAGCAAAAAAGCCGAAACAGAGAAGTAGGTCGGAGCGCCTTTCATTTTCTATTTTTTTTCAACAAAAATCTTCCTCCTTTGTAGAAAATTGTAAATTGGTCGCATGAACAAAATCACGGTGGCCATTGACGGCTATTCTTCTTGTGGTAAAAGCACTTTAGCGAAGGACATTGCGCACCGCTTGGATTATATTTACATTGACACTGGTGCGATGTATAGAGCGGTAACACTGTATTGTTTGAAAAATAATTTGATTACCGCCGACGGCAAAGAGGTATATAAAATTGAGGAATTCCTTGATGACATCAACATAAATTTTCAATGTGATCCCGTCAGCAAAAAGTGCGAAGTGTTTTTGAATGGCGAAAAAGTGGAGAATGAGATACGCAGCATGACGGTGGCAAACAACGTTAGTTTGGTATCGAGTATAAAAGAGGTGCGCGAAAAATTAGTGTCGATACAACGCGAATTGGGTAAGGCCAAAGGTGTTGTGATGGACGGAAGAGATATTGGCTCTGTTGTTTTCCCCGACGCTGAATTGAAATTGTTTGTTACAGCCGACACCGAAGTACGCGCCAAACGTCGTTACAATGAATTGCGTGGCAAGGGTGATAAAGTGTCACTAGAAGAAATTAAGCACAATTTGGAGCAGAGAGATCATATTGATTCGCACCGTAAGGAGAGTCCACTCGTACAAGCTGAAGATGCTGTTATTATTGATACTACTGATCTTACCCGCGCTATTCAAGCTGATATGGCTTACGCCTTAGTGATGGAGAGGGTGCAGCTGAAAGGGCGCAAAGCCTAATTCTTTAGTAAACAAGGGTGACGAAAATCCAAAAGATATATTTATTCAGTGCGCTCATTTTTATAATAGCAGCGTATTTTTCAGTTGGTTTTTATCAATTTGATGAGCACACTCAGGTGATGGAGTTTGCGGGAATGAAGTTGGGTTTGACGGAGAAAGCCAATTTGTCTTGGGAATATGCAACGCACATGCGGTCGGGACTGCAACCCTTGATGGTGTACTGTGTGCACAGAATACTTGCGCCTGTGGGTTTGGACGATCCTTTTTCTGTTACTTTTGCTTTGCGTCTTTTTTCGGCCGCACTTTCATTTTTGAGTATTCATTTGCTGATCAAAGCTTTTCTGTCTAAAATCAAGGGAGAGCAATTGCAGTTGAGTTTTGTATTGCTGTCTTTTTTGCTCTGGTTTTTGGTGTTTAATAGTGTACGCTTTTCCGCAGAGAACCTTGGGGGTCGTATTTTTGTAATTGCTTTTGCGCTGTTTTATATATGGAAGGACGATAGTGCTAAAAAGTATTTTGTGCTGGGTACTTTGCTTGGACTCTCCTTTCTTTTCCGGTATCAAAATGCCTTTATGATGCTCGGTTTTTTTGCGTGGTTGGGGCTGGTGCATAAAAGCAAAATCAGTCATCTTGCGCTGTTGGTAGCTGGAATTGTATTTTTGTTTGCTTGTGGATTGCTCGTTGATCGCTGGTTTTATGGAGAATGGGTGCTGAGCACTTGGCATTATTTTGAGCAAAATATATTGATGGACAAGATGTCGGGCTTTGGCATTGAGCCTTGGTATTACTACTTCACGCAAATACTTACTGTTGGCGTTCCACCTTTTAGTTTGCTGTATATTTTGCCCTTGCTTTTGTTGGTGTTGTATCAGCGCAGAAATCCATTGGTGTGGATAGCGCTTCCTTTTTTGCTGCTGCACAGCGCTTTAGGGCATAAGGAACTTCGTTTTCTTTTTCCAGTGTTGGGTTTTGTTCCGTTAATGATAGTGCAAGCAGGAGCGTTGATCAATGAAAAGTGGTCGCGCTTTTTTCAACATAAAGCATATAAGGTTGCGGTTGTTTTGTTTTGGATTTACAATGGCTTGTTCTTATGTTTTGTGTCGCTAAAAGCCGCTGATTCACAAGTGAATTTGTATCAGGTGGTATACAATAATTACCAACAGCCAACATTGTTCTGCTATACCGAACACAATCCTTATTCAAGGGCGATGGATGTGCATTATTACAAGCGTAAAAATTTGAAAGTGCTGCAAATTAAATCGCTGCAAGAGTTGTCGGTGCCGAGAGACAGCGTGGTTTTATTTGCTACCAACAGCAACGATGAAGTGGCTTTTGTAGAAAAAAACAATGTTTTGATTTACACTTCTCTGCCAGAATGGGTGAAGATGTTCAATGTTTTTCATTGGGTGGAACGCACGCATTTCTGGAGGGTTTACGAAATCAAAAAACCACTTCCTGTGAAGAAATAAATACCCTACTAAAAAGTGACGAAGCCTTTGTCATTGTAATCTTTTTTGGCTCCAAAACGAAAGTAAAAGGCCAATTCATGCGCTCCGCCAGTGGCGTTGGTCAGTTTTGAAATGGTGAATTCGTAAAGATAATTCAGTCCGAAACGCGGAAAGGAAATTCCTGCACCACTCAAAACCGCATTTGCGTTGGAATAGCCCACACAGAACTTGAACCATTTGTGTTGGGTGGTAACGTAGCTCATAAGAGAATTGAAGTCGGCTTGATGATTGACAATAATGGTGTGCGAAAGCGTCCAGTCCAAGGTTTTGCTTAAAGTATAATCGGTGGTGTTGTGGATGGTAATGCGATTGGGGAGAGGAGCATTGCCGTCGAAAAAACTTTCGTTGGGTTGAAGAATATTGCTGAAGGCGATTCCTGTATTTCCAAAGGGATACTTTACAACAAGACCACTGGATAAATTGAAGTTACTGACGGATGTGTTCATGTTGGGAGAACTATTAGAAACAAAGCCGTATTTGGGATCAATGCTGTTTCCGAAACTCAAACTGTTTGGATCTATAGATTTTTGGCGGTACGCCGCATTGACTCCTATGGATAAGCTTACTTTTTCTGAAAGGTTAAATGATTTTGAAAAGAGTAAGCCTGCGGTGGCTGTGTTTATTGTATTGTGTCCCTCTGCGTTGCTCACAAGGTAAACGCCAATTCCTGACTTAATCGAATTTATCTTTTTTTGTACACCGACCATTGAAGTAACGAAATTGCCGGCGATCAAAGGCCACTGATTGCGGTAATTGATATTTACTTTGTATCCTTTGTCTTGTCCGGTCAATGCCGGATTCATGTAAATGGACGAAGAATAGCCCATAGAAAAGAAGGGGTCTTGCGCTTTCGATGCGACAACAGATATGAGGAAAATGAAAAGGAGTATTTTTTTCATGCTGATTTTAGCAGTGGCATTCCGCAAAGGTGCAATTTTATTCCAAATATTTGACGCATTAAAAAAACACTAAGTCACCACGAAATCGACTAAATTTTTGGCTCTCAGCTTTTGATTTTCAACTTTTTGTCTTATCTTTGCCCTCCCGAAAATCGGGGTGGTTGTGAAAAGGTAATGGCAAATTACACAGCCGAAAACAATTTAAACGTCTATCCAGCGGCTATTACACGGCGGATATACAAGTACAACACAATGGCTAAAAAAGCTGATCAAGAGGTTGAAGTGCTCGAATCACGTGCAGCTCAATCAATCCCAAACGTTTCTCCATCACTTGAAGGTTTCGACTGGAAAGGATTAGGTAAAGGTGAAGACATTTACACTAAGGAGGATAGAAAAAAAATGGAAACTGAGTATTCTGACACTGTTAATTCAGTTTCTGAAAACACTGTAGTTTTAGGTGAAGTAGTATTGAAAACAAAAAGAGAAGTGGTGATCAACATCGGCTACAAGTCGGAAGGAATCATCTCTATTTCTGAGTTTCGTTACAATCCTGAGCTTAAAGCAGGTGATCAAGTTGACGTTTATGTAGAAAGCAAAGAAAACAAAGTAGGTCAATTGTCTCTTTCTCACCACAAAGCTCGCGCTTTGACGGCTTGGAACAGAGTGAACTCTGCATTGGAAAACGACGAAATCATCAAAGGTTATGTGAAATGCAGAACTAAAGGTGGTTTGATTGTAGATGTATTCGGTATCGAAGCATTCTTACCAGGTTCTCAAATTGATGTTAAGCCTATTCGTGATTACGATGTGTATGTAGCTAAAACGATGGAATTCAAAGTTGTGAAAATCAACCATGAATTTAAAAACGTTGTAGTTTCTCACAAAGCTTTGATCGAAGCGGAATTGGAACAACAGAAAAAAGAAATCATCAGCAAACTTGAAAAAGGTCAAGTATTGGAAGGTACTGTTAAGAATATTACTTCTTACGGTGTATTCATTGACTTAGGTGGTGTTGATGGTTTGATTCATATCACTGACTTATCTTGGGGTCGTATCAACCACCCAGAAGAAATTGTTAAGTTGGATCAAAAATTAAACGTAGTAATTCTTGATTTCGACAACGATAAGAAAAGAATTGCTTTGGGCTTGAAACAATTGCAATCTCATCCTTGGGATCAATTGAGCACTGAATTAAAAGTAGGTGACAAAGTAAATGGAAAAGTGGTTGTTTTAGCTGATTACGGTGCTTTCGTTGAGATTGCTGCTGGTGTTGAAGGCTTGATCCACGTTTCTGAAATGTCTTGGTCACAACATTTGCGTTCTGCTCAAGATTTCTTGAAAGTAGGTGACACTGTTGAAGCTGAAGTTTTGACATTGAACAGAGAAGAAAGAAAAATGTCGTTGGGTATCAAACAACTGAATGAAGATCCTTGGCAAAAAGTAGAGACTAAGTTCCCACTTGGTTCTAAACATTCTGCAACGATCAGAAACTTTACCAACTTCGGTATATTTGTTGAAATGCAAGAAGGAATTGATGGTTTGATCCATATCTCTGACTTGTCATGGTCTAAAAAAATCAAGCATCCTTCAGAGTTCGCTAAATTGGGCGACAAAATTGATGTTGTTGTTTTAGAAATCGACAAAGAAAACAGAAAATTGAGCTTGGGTCACAAACAGTTGGAAGAGAATCCATGGGATGTATTTGAAACATTGTTTACAATGGATTCAGTGCACTCAGGAACGATCATCGACTTGCAAGACAAAGGTGCTATTGTTTCAATGACATACGGTGTTGAAGCATTTGCTCCTAAAGCGCATTTGGTGAAAGAAGATGGTATTACAGCGAAAGCTGAAGAGACTTTGGATTTCAAAGTAATTGAATTCAGCAAAGAAGCTAAAAAAATCGTTGTATCACATACTCGTGTGTACAAAGAGGAAAGCGCTGAGGAGAAAAAAGACAGAAAGTCTGACGCTCCTGCGGCTAAAGCTGCTGCTAAGCCTAAAAAGGCTGCAAGTAAAGAAACATCTACTTCGAACCAAGAGAAATCTACATTGGGAGACCTTGATGTACTCTCTAACTTGAGAGATGCTATGGACAAAGCAGAGAAAAACAAATAGTTTTAAATTTGAAATGAAGCCCCCGAAATTTCGGGGGCTTTTTTTTTGTGTCAACTTATTTATAATTTAGGCTTCATGCAGCCAAAAGTGATCATCAATAGCAAAGCCTTTAAGCTCATCTTAAAGCGGCTGTGTTACGAGCTTATAGAGCAACACGGAGATTTTTCTGACACGGTTTTATTGGGTGTTCAGCCTCGTGGATCTGAACTCGGAGAGCGAATTCAACAGGAATTAAAAGCCATTACAGGTAAAAAAGTCCCATTTGGGAAATTAGATATCACTTTTTTTCGAGATGATTTTCGACGCACAGAAAAACTGCTGCTTGCAAATTCTACAGAAATTGATTTCGTTATCGAAAACAAGAAAGTAGTGTTGGTGGACGATGTATTGTACACTGGAAGAACCATTCGTGCCGCAATGGATGCTATGCTGGTATATGGCCGTCCTGCTGCGGTGGAGTTGCTCGTTTTTGTTGACCGTCGTTTCAGTAGACATCTTCCCGTGCAGGCCACTTATGTGGGTAAGCGTGTAGATTCTATAGACTCACAGCGCGTATCGGTAGAATGGGATAAAATTGAAGGAGAAGATAAAGTATTGATGTTTTCAACAGATAAAGAAAAGTGATGGATCAAATCAGTGTACAGCATCTTCTGGGGATAAAAGATTTAAATAAAAAGGACATTGAGCTGATTTTTAGTGCAGCCGACAATTTTAAAGACGTCATCAATCGTCCGATCAAAAAAGTTCCTTCCCTCAGAGACATTACGGTGGCCAATTTGTTTTTTGAAAATTCTACGCGCACCAAGTTGTCGTTTGAATTGGCACAAAAGCGCTTGTCTGCCGACATTATCAATTTTGCATCGGGTTCGTCTTCGGTTAAAAAGGGGGAAACGTTAATTGATACAGTGAACAATATTTTGGCGATGAAAGTGGATATGGTGGTGATGCGTCATCCCAATGCTGGTGCTGCTAAATTTTTGTCGGAAAATGTAAATGCGGTGATTGTGAATGCTGGAGACGGCGCGCACGAGCATCCAACGCAAGCTTTGTTAGATGCGTTTTCAATCAGAGAAAAGCTGGGTGAGGTCAAAGGAAAAAAAGTAGTGATCATCGGCGATATTTTGCACAGTAGGGTCGCCTTGTCGAATATCTTTTGTTTGAAGAAATTGGGCGCTGAAGTGATGGTTTGCGGACCCACCACGTTGATTCCAAAATACATTGGTGAATTGGGTGTTAAGGTGGAGCACGATCTTCAAAAGGCGCTTCAGTGGTGTGATGTGGCAAATGTATTGCGCATTCAGTTTGAACGTCAAGACACCAAATTTTTCCCTTCGGTGCGAGAATATGTGATGATGTATGGTTTAACTCGTGAGCGTCTTGATGGACTTAAGAAAAACATTGTGATTATGCATCCTGGCCCGATCAATAGAGGGGTAGAGCTTTCGTCGGAAATAGCTGATTCAGAGCATTCTATTATATTGGATCAAGTAGAGAATGGTGTTGCGGTGCGCATGGCAGTAATGTATTTACTGGCCAGCAAAATCAAAAGATAGAAACGTTTTTAAATTTCGATTTTATAAACAAGATTAATCTCGTATATTTGTTAAGCACATAATCAAAGGAACTATGAATTTTACGGTTGACAAACAAGAAAAATATACTGCAATTAAGTTGCATGTTGAGAAGTTGGATACTACTATAGCTCCATCATTAAAGTCGGAGTTGGTCATGATGAATGCCAATGGTACAAAGAACATCATCATCAATTTGGCAGAAACTAGATACTGTGACTCATCAGGTTTAAGCGCAATATTGGTTGCCAATCGTTTGTGCAAAAATGTAGGAGGTACCTTTGTATTAACTGGTTTACAAGATTCAGTAAAAAAATTGGTGTCTATTTCACAGTTGGATACCATATTAAATATCACACCAAGTTTTCCGGAAGCAGTGGATTTCTTGTTTATGGATGAAGTTGAAAAGGGTTTATAGTTTGCACAAAACGATTTAAAACATATTTTATGATGAAAAAATTACCTTTCCTAATTGCTTTTGTTGTTTTGGTGAAATTTTCAGTAGCGCAATGCTTACCTGATGTAAATTTAACGAGTGGATTCACGCCTGCAGCATTACCTGATGCGATGATTGGGGTTGCTTATTCGCAGGTGATTCAATTTAAAATTCCTACCGACACGTCGTATACTTATTTGAGTACATTGTATACAGGTACTGTTAGTTCAGCTACATTTAATGGCGTAACGGGTTTGCCTAGTGGTTTTACAGTATCTTGCAATAAGGCGCCAAACGCATGTTCGTATTTAGGGGGTGACAATGGCTGTGTTTCAATTTCAGGTACTGCAACTGCTGGTATGGAAGGTTCAATACCGATGACATTGAATTTGAAAATCAGCGGTGTACTCCAACCGGGTAATTTACCAATGGTAAATTATGCTTTAGATCTTCCTGTAACTTTTAAGGTTGTTGCCAGCAATGGCTTAAGCGTTGTGAAAGCACCTTTCTTTGCGGTAAGTCAAAGAGAAGACAATTTGGTTATTTTGAATTCTGCAAGTGGTAAATTGTCAGTTGAGATTTACGATATGCTTGGACGTGAAGTTAAAAGTGCTGTGTTTCAATCTTTCAAAGGAGAGGCTTCTACAATGAATATTTCTACTTTGGAAAAAGGAATTTATTTCGTGAATTTGCAGTTGAACGGAAAACAAGAAACCATCAAGATCTCTAAAGGTTTTTACTAGTTGATTTCCATTCTAATTCTGGGTTCAGGGTCTGCCACGCCAAAGGTCAATAGAAATCCAGCGGGTGTGCTGGTAAACAGCAATAATTCTTATTTCTTGGTTGATTGCGGAGAAGGAACACAACTTCAGTTGCGCCGTTACAAGCAGTCATTGCAAAGAATTCATCAAATTTTTATTTCGCATTTACACGCCGATCATTTTTTAGGCTTGTTTGGATTGTTGTCAACACAGTCGCTGCTTGGACGCGAGAAAGCGCTCGATGTTTTTGCGCCTGAAGGCCTTCGCGAAATTATTGAAGTGCAAATGAAAATCACAAAAACCTATTGGGGTTTTCCTTTGAATTTCCACGACATTGACTGCAAAAATGAAGGAATGCTTTGGCAAGATGAGGAAATGGAAGTGCACAGTATTCCTTTGAATCACAAAATTGATTGTGTTGGATTTTCTTTTAGGCAAAAAACAAAACCGCGCAACATACTTCAGTCTAAAATAGAGTTTTACAAAATCCCTGTTTTTGCAAGGAGGGCTATTAAAAATGGGGCGGATTTTACCGACGAAAATGGACAAGTAATTTCCAACGAAGAACTCACCACTGCAGCGCCACGCGTCTTTTCATTTACTTATATTTCTGACACAAGAGTTTTGAAAGGAGTGCCCAAGGTGGTTGCAGGTGCTGATTTATTGTACCACGAGGCGACTTTTCTGTCGGATATGAGTGATCGTGCCAAGGCGACCCATCATTGTACAGCGCAGCAGGCGGCTCAATTTGCTGCACAGGCTGAAGTTAAAAAGCTTGTGCTTGGTCATTTTTCTGCACGTTACGATGAGTTGGATGAATTTATTACTGAAGCGAAACCGTACTTTGCTAATGTTGATGCGGCACAAGATGGTCAATGGTTTTCTACAGAATGAATTGTTCCTTATTTAGAATCTTTCTAAATTTACCGCTGCTTGAAAAGTAAAATCTCCATAGCCATAGCATTTGATGAGTTTCTATTAGAAGCTGGATTGCGCTATGTACTAAGTCAGAGTAGTGAATTGGAGCTGCATTCGCAGGTTCATTCACAGGCGGAAATTGCCGACCTTTTTCAAAGTAAAAAACCACCAACAATATTATTGATCGACGTTTTTTCTTCGCATTTTGATTTAGATAAAATATTGGCCTATGCTTCATTTTCAAGTAAAACGAAGGTGATTCCAATGACGAATCTGCGATCGAAGCACGACTATTTAAAATTAATGAAGGCAGGGATTAACAGTTGTGTATTGAAAGTATGCGATGAGAAGGAATTGTTGGAGTGCATCAAAAAAACTGCCAGCGGCAAAAACTACATTTGTGCTCACGTATTAGATGTGCTCACTGACGGAGCTCAATCCGCCAATGGTGAAGCGCCTTACAAAAAAACATGTGCTGGTTTAAATATTTCAGAGCGCGAAACTGAAATCATTAAGCTCATTGCTGAAGGCCTTATCAACAAGGAGATTGCGGACACGTTGTTTTTAAGTAATCATACGATCAATACTCATCGTAAAAACATTATGCAAAAATTGGGCATTAACAATACCGCAGGGATTGTATTGTTTGCTGTGAAGGAGCAGATTGTTAGTGCGAATGACTTTTTGTTTTCTTCTAAAGAATAGCATCTTTTTTGAATATCTTACCAATGCTGTAAGTCATTTCCCTTCGCCTTTCCCCTCGCGCGCGACTATGACGCGTGCGGGTATATCTTCACAATTGCATTGCTTTTGTGTTAGGGCGTTATAAACGCTAAAATAAATTCGCACACGTCACAGACGCGCGCGAGGGGGGTAAAATTACAAAGTGGGATAATCTTAATTGCAGGCGTCATAAATTGATCTACTAAGCACTACAAATAAAAATCCTGCAATTAAGATGCCTAGTGTTATTCCAACGGAATTCAGCATTATTGCTTTACCAGCTAATTTATATTTTCCGTTGTATTCGTTTATTAACGCAATTTCTATTTTTTTCTTATTTCGAAATTTAACCCACAGAAATAACCAACCAATTCCAGAAAAAATAAAATCGAAAATCAAAAATTCCATTATTTTAAATTACTCAATCAACAAATCTGGTCGCTTTTCCGCAGTGATTTTCTCTGCCATTTCCATTCTCCATTTTTCAATATTCTCGGTGTGTCCCGATAACAATATCTCAGGAACTTTCAATCCTTTGAATTCAGGCGGACGCGTATATACGGGAGGCGACAGCAGACCATCTTGAAAAGAATCTGTCAATGCTGAAGTTTCATCGGACATGGCACCAGGGATCAGGCGAATGATAGAGTCGGCGATAACCGCTGCGGCCAATTCGCCACCAGAAAGTACGTAATCGCCAATTGAAATTTCTTTGGTGACGTAGAGGTCGCGAATGCGCTGGTCAATACCTTTGTAGTGCCCACAAATCATCATTATGTTTTGGGCCAGAGACAATCGATTGGCGGTTTTTTGATCGTAGCGTTCTCCATCGGGTGTGAGGTAGATGATCTCGTTGTATTTTCTTTCGCTCTGCAGTTTTTCAATGGCATCGGAAATGGGTTGACAGGTCATCACCATCCCGGCTCCACCGCCGTATTGGTAGTCGTCTACACTTTTGTGTTTGTCACTTGAAAAAAGTCGAATGTCGTGCAGGTGAATTTCAACGACTTTATTTTCAATGGCTCTTTTTAAGATGGAATGCCGGAAAGGACTTTCTAACAAATGGGGCAATATGGTTAATATGTCGATGCGCATAACTCTTTTAATCAGAAAGTAAATGTTCTATATTTGCTCAAAATTAGCATTTATGTCTGACATCAGGAACAATTGGACGAAATCGGAAGTCCTCGAAATATTCAACAAACCCTTATTGGAATTGGTTTTTGAGGCAGCTACCGTGCATAGGAAATACCACAACCCTCGGGAAGTGCAGGTTTCATCGCTGATATCCATTAAAACAGGAGGTTGTTCAGAAGATTGCGGTTACTGTCCACAATCGGCGAAATACCACACCGATGTGAAAGTGCATAAATTATTAGAAGTAGAAGAAGTGCTTTCTCAAGCCAAAAATGCGCAGGCAGGTGGTGCTTCACGCATGTGTTTGGGCGCTGCTTGGAGAGAAGTCAGAGACAATAGTGATTTCGACAGAGTATTGGAAATGGTGCGTGGCATCAATGAAATGAATATGGAAGTGTGTTGCACTTTAGGTATGGTTACAGGAGAGCAGGCGCAACGTTTGGCTGATGCGGGATTGTACGCTTACAACCACAATGTAGATACTTCCGAAGAACATTACGGCGACGTTATTTCAACGCGTACTTATCAAGATCGCTTGGATACCCATCAGCACGTGCGCAAGGCTGGTGTTTCATTGTGTTCAGGAGGAATAATTGGTTTGGGCGAAACAGAACAAGATAGAATTGGCATGCTGTTGACGTTGGCAAATCAGGAGAAACATCCTGAATCTGTGCCTATCAACGCTTTGGTACCTGTTGCGGGTACGCCGATGGAAAATCAAGAAAGAATTTCAATTTGGGAAATGGTGCGCATGATAGCCACCACCAGAATAGTGATGCCTAAAAGTACGGTGCGCTTGTCGGCTGGACGTTTAGAGATGTCGAAGGAAGGGCAAGCACTTTGTTTTATGGCCGGTGCAGGATCTATATTTGCTGGAGATAAATTGTTGACAACGCCCAATCCGGCAGAAAATGAAGACAAAGAATTGTTTTCAATTTTAGGCTTGGTACCTACGGAGCCTTTCACTAAAGGCGGAAAACCGGAAGTGAAAATGTCGTACAAAGAGAGTAGTAAAAAAACCGAAATGGAAGGCAAGGTGCAAGCTTGGAAAGAGGAGATGGCGTCTAGCAAGAAATAATTCATGCAGTCGCTGGAGGATAGATTGCGGTTTGATTTGCTGCAAAGGGAAGCGTCGGGTTTGTTGCGCGAGCTTCCCAACAACAGTGCTCTAATTGATTTTTGCTCCAACGATTATTTAGGATTTTCCCGGGATGAACAATTGAAAAAGATTATTCTGCAAAATTTCCACAACAAACAATTTCATATTGGTGCATCGGGATCACGTTTGATTTCAGGCAATTCAACTTTTGCTGAAAAGCTTGAAAAAAAAATAGCCCTCTTTCATCACGCTGAATCAGCACTGCTCTTCAATTCGGGTTACGATGCCAATGTTGGTTTTTTTTCGTGCGTGCCCAAACGCGGTGATACGGTGTTGTATGATGAATTGGTGCATGCGTCGATACGCGATGGTATTCGACTGGGCTTGGCAAAATCTTTTTCCTTTGCGCACAACAATATCGAGGATTTGAAAAGAAAAATGTCGCTTGCTGTAGGCAATGTTTTTGTGGCGGTAGAAGCGGTGTATTCCATGGATGGTGATGCGGCTCCTTTAAAGGAACTTACAAAAATAAAAGGAATATATTTGGTTGTTGATGAGGCGCATACTGCCGGACTATACGGCGCCAATGGAGAAGGTAAAGTGGTGGAGGAAGGTTTAGAAGAAAGGGTTTTCGCACGCTTGATTACTTTTGGAAAGGCTTTTGGTGTGCATGGTGCCGCGGTCATTGGATCGGATGTAATTATTAGATATTTGATCAATTACGCGCGCTCTTTTATTTATAGCACCTTCAGTTCGGATTTCAATTTAGTGGCGATAGCTGCGGTGTACGACAGTGTCGAAGAAATGCGCAAAAGGCGAGCGAAGGCATTTCAAATGAAAACGTATTTCACAAAGCTCATCGAAGAGAAAGAATTGAAATCTTCATTTATACCAAGCGATAGTTTGATTCAAAGTTTTGTAGTTGGTGAAAATCACGGTTGTAAAAATTTAGAAAAGATTCTAAAACAAAAGGGTTTTGCGGTAAAGGCAATCGTGAGTCC
>Ga0114969_10000695_pt1 | contig 29101 bp, 25 predicted proteins | sample M_130807_MF_Meta_FD_87316 | JGI IMG/M metagenome (GOLD analysis project Ga0114969, IMG submission 87316) | Freshwater microbial communities from Lake Montjoie, Canada to study carbon cycling - M_130807_MF_MetaG | ecosystem: Environmental > Aquatic > Freshwater > Lake | place: Lake Montjoie...
TCGGCCCGGGTGGGCGTCGGACTTTGGATCATGCTCTCCAGCATGTGGGTGGCCACGATGACCGGTCGACCCAGTTGCTGACAGGTTTTGACGATTCGCCGCTGGATGATGGGCAACTCCTCATAGTTGCACTCAATTCCCAAATCGCCGCGGGCCACCATGATCACATCGGCCTCTCGGGCGATCGCATCAAAATGATTGACCGCGAACTGGTGCTCAATCTTGGCAACAATTTGCGGTTGGTGGGCCGAAGGGTGTTGTTTCAGAAAGGCCCTCAGTAACTCGATGTCCTTAGATTCGCGCACGAAACTCAAGGCGATGTAGTCGACGCCGACTTCGAGTCCCAGTTGGATGTCTTCCTTGTCCTTTTCTGTTAGCGCAGGGAGCGAAACGTGGACCCCAGGCAAATTAATATGCCGACGACTGCCTAAGGTTCCGTCGGTGAGGACTTCACATTCCACGGTGTCTGCCGTCTTCGACAAAATCCGCATCTTCATTTCCCCGTTGTCCACGATCAGCGTGTCTCCGGCATGCACGTCGTCTGCAAATTGATCGTAGCCAACGCTAGTCCACTTGCCCTGGGCCGGAATTTTTCCACGGATCGTGAAGGTGAACCGCTCTCCCACTGACAACGAAATTTTTTCGGCAACATCGCCGGTCCGAATCGACGGACCTTGAGTGTCCAAAAGAATTCCGATGGCCCGCTGATGCCGTTCGGACAAACCGCGAATGTCTTGAACCACCCGTCGCACCCACTCCGGTTTGGCGTGACTCATGTTGAGCCTGAGGACATTCACCCCAGCTAGTATGAGTCGCTCCAACATCTCAGGCGAATCGGTGGCCGGGCCAAGTGTGGCGATGATTTTGGTTTTCCTGATACCGTAGATGCTCATGGGTCTTCTGGTGTGAGTTTGTCTGTTCGGAGCATCACTTCATCTCCAGCCGGGTCAACGGCGCTTGGCAAATGATCCGATTGATCAGACTCTGGAGTTCAGACCCGATGTCTTCTGCTTACTTGCAATTGTTGGATGCGACCATCGCCCACCTGGAGACCTTAAAAGACCGAGGTGCTGGTTGGGTACTGGTGCGTCGCGAAACCCTCCTTTCAATTGTTAGCCCCGCTCTAAAGCCTCTTAATCCTCTTCCTTCGCTGGTGCGTCGCGAAGCTGCCAAACCGACTGGGCCCGCAATTCAGGATTCTCCGATTTCTTCTGTTCCGCAGGAGCGCTTAGCCTCCCCGTCTCCTCGGTCTTCGGTTGTTCCTACCGCCGTCCGTTCTGAGGCGGCCGTGTCACGGTGGTCGAAGGCCGTTTCAGCCCTTCCCTCTGCCTCTTTTAATCCGAAAAATCCCCTCGTCGCCGCTCCGTTACCACCTCCCTTGCCGCCTGAGGCCAGAGCCGCTGCTGTGGCCGAACTCCGGGCAGAAATTCTCGCCTGTTCCCGCTGCTCCCATCTCGCTACCTCTCGTCATTCGGTGGTCTTTGGCGTCGGCGACATCCAGGCCAAGATCGTGTTTGTCGGTGAGGCTCCCGGTGTTGAAGATGATTTGAGTGGTCAACCCTTCGTGGGCCCAGCCGGAGAGCTCCTCTCTAAGATGCTGACCGCGATGGGCCTGGGACGGGATTCCGTCTTTATAGCCAATATCCTCAAATGCCGACCGGATACTCCCGGCGACACGGCAGGCAATCGCAAGCCGAGGCCCGATGAGGTCGCAACGTGTATTCCATGGCTGGATCGGCAAATCGATCTCGTCCAACCCTCAGTCCTGGTGGCGTTAGGAGCCAGTGCGGTTGAAGGTCTCTTGGGCAAGGGAACGGCGGGTATCAGCCAATTGAGGGGCTCGTGGCAGAACTATCGCGGCATACCCCTCATGCCGACGTACCATCCAGCGTACTTGCTCCGAAATCAGGCCCTTTCGGAAAAACGAAAAGTTTGGGAAGACATGCTTCAGGTGCTGGAGCGGGCGGGCTATCCTGTTTCAACGAAGCAACGAGGGTTTTTTCTAACTAAGGATTAGCGATCAGCCTTTTTTTATTCCCCTTTTAAAGCCTTTTTACCCACTCCCAATTATGGATCAACGGTCATCAATCACCAATTGGGTCTCAGCGGCCTGAATCCACGACCAATCCCGATCGGTCAATCCATCCGCTTCATGCGTCATCAGTGTCAAAGTCACACGATTCCAGCGAATATCGATGTCTGGATGGTGGTTCCGTTGCTCAGCCAGAAGGGCTACGCGGTTGACCCAGCGCATGGCTGCTTGGAAATTCGAAAACACCTCTGTTCGCACCAAACGCCCGCGTTCCAAGGTCCATCCCCGAATATTGGTGGTTCCATCGCTCTTCAAGGCATCCATCGGTGGCAAACCGTACGAACGGTTTCTTCTAGTTCAAGCTTCGCGAGCAGGAAGTTCTTCGCTCAACTTTGGGAACAACAGTCTAATGGAGTGCCGATAGGGCACCAACAACCGCCATTTCAGCCTTTGGCCCGGGTTGTTCCCAAAACAGTTCACCGCTCGAAATTGTTTTTTAAGCCCTGTTTGACGGGGTTTGCTTCGGTTGTAGGCTTTGTTCACCGTCCTTACTAAGGACTTTCTCTTTGAAGACTCTCCATTGATAGTAAGCCGAACATGAAACTAACGATCGCCAAGGATCAGCTGCTCGTTGGCCTTCAGGCCGTACAGAACATCGTGGGGTCACGATCAACGCTCCCCATCCTGTCCAATGTTCTGTTGGAGACGGGTGATGGGCGCCTGTCGCTGACCGCCACCGATCTAGATGTGACGATCACCTGTTCGGTCGCCGCCACCGTCGAGCAGCCGGGTCGGGCAACCCTGCCGGTGAAGAAGCTCGTGGACATCACTCGAGAGCTGACCTCTACGGACATCGAGCTCGAAATCGACGAGAAGTCGGTTGCCTCGATCCGTGCGGGAAGTGCGTTTTTCAAGGTCAACGGTCTAGCGGCCGAAGAATTCCCTCCGTTGCCGGTGTTTGCTCAGAATCGCACGGTGATCATCCCTCAGGACAAACTCAAAGGGATGCTCCGCAAAACGAGTTTTGCAGTGTCAACCGACGAGAGCCGTTTTGTGCTCAACGGAATCTATATCAGCCTCAAGGAAAACAAGCTGATCTTGGTTGCCACCGATGGACGTCGGCTCGCCTTGTGTGAAGAGGAATTGGAGATTTCAGCCGATAATCAGGCCGATTTCATCCTTCCTACCAAAGCCATTAACGAACTGACTCGCTTGCTTCAGGGTGGTGGTAACGTGGAGGTGAAGTTTACCGAGAACCAAGCCTCGTTTGCGACTCAGCCTGCTACCGAGGGCGCTGTTTCGGCGATCCTTGTGACCAAGTTGGTCGACGGAGTGTATCCGAACTATCGCCAGGTGATCCCTGCCGAGCCCTTGGAGCGGGTGCCTCTCAATCGGGAGGAATTTCTCAAGTCACTGCGTCTGGCGGAGATCATGACCACCGATAAGCAAAATTCGGTGAAGTTGACCTTCAGCCGTAATCAGTTGGCCATCACGGCCAATGCCCCTGAAGTGGGTGAGGCCCGTCAAACGGTGGCCATTAAGTATCAAGGCAAGGATTTCGCCATCGCTTTCAACCCTGGCTACCTCATGGATCCCTTGAAAGCCTTGGACACCGATGAGGTTTATTTTGAACTCATCGACGAACTGAGCCCGGGAGTTTTGAAGACCAACGAGCCATTCCTGTACGTGATTATGCCGATGCGCATGAGCTGAAGGAGGGGGCTCGTCGAACGATTAGCCTGCCCTAAGTGGCCCATTCCCCGGTTGCGCCAGACCAACCTGATGAGGTTGACTCTGGCTCTTCCATGAAGACATCGCTTCGTCCGTACCTCTGGACTGCACTGGTGGCCGCTTGGGTCGCCGTGGGTTGCTCGACTCACACCGCCTCCGTCGGCACCGGTTCCCATTTCCGGGGTCCGATTGGCATCCAGCTTTACAGCCTCCGGGCCCAATTCACCCGCAACGTTCCTCAGACCATAGGAACGGTGAAAGGCTTCGGTATTCAGGAGGTCGAGTTGGCCGGCAACTACAACCTGAAGAATCCGGTCTTTCGCCAGATGCTAGACCAGGCAGGCCTAAAGCCCATCGCCGGTCATTTTCCAATGGATCGCATCACTGGAGACACCGAGGCCGTGGCCAAGGAATGCCAGGAGTTGGGGATCCGGTATGTAGGGGCGGCGTGGATTAAAGGCAAGGGCGAGTTCGACATAGAGGCCGCCCACAAGGCTGCCGCGGATTTCAACAAAGCCGGTAAAGCGTTGGCGGCCCATGGCATCAAGGTTTTCTACCACTGCCATGGCTATGAGTTTAAACATCGGAATAGTTCGGGTCTGAAGGCGATGGACATTCTTATTCGGGAAACCGACTCGCGCTACGTGGCCTTCGAAATGGACATCCTTTGGGTACAATATCCCGGAGAGGATCCGGCTGCCTGGCTGGCCAAATATCCCGGTCGCTGGGAGTTGATGCACTTGAAAGACCTGAAGAAGGGCGTGCCGACGGGTTTCCACAACGGAGGAACCGATCCCAACAACGACGTGGCATTGGGCACCGGTCAAATGGACTGGCCTAAGATCCTGAAGGCCGCCCAGAAGTCGGGCGTGAAGCACTACTTTATTGAGGATGAATCGGCCTCTAGCGTGGAGCAAATCCCGCAGTCGTTGAAGTTTCTCGAGAGCGTGCGCTGGTAACGCTCAGCGGGCCTTGAAGAAGGCGCTCCGACAGTTCTTGAGACCCAAAGCTTAGATTCATCCATCAGTCAGGGTCGTAGGTTTCAGACAAAACCGAGGGATGACCTTGGTTTAGCTTCGTTGAACCCCGGTGCCGCAATGGGCCCGGGGTTCCTTGTGTCGATAGGCCAAGCCAGCGAGGACTACTCTGGCTTGGGCATCTTGGAACCGAGTCGGATGTATTCCCAAAGTGCGCGAATGGTCTTGGGACCATCGCCTTCGAGCACATCGGCCAGCGCACTCTTGCCCTCTTCGTCAAAGTAAGCGGGCATCTTGGAATTGGGATCCAAGGAAACAGGATTGCGCAACCAGCGGCGATAGAAGTCGGGCTGCAACCGTTCAAAGGAGTGAGCCAAGTTGATGCCCGGAGCTTCGAAGACTTGGGTCGCGCCGAAGTCGCCAACGCTGTGGCAGGAAATACAGGCGAAGCCGCCAGCTGTTCCGATGAGTTTGTGGCCCACTTTGGCCAATTCGGCATCAGGAGCATCATCCGGAGGAGTTACCGGAGGCAATCCATGGGCGGTGGCTAAGCCTTGGCCCAAGAAGGCAGCGTGGGTGGGAAACGCGGGCATCCGAGACTCCAACCAGGGGCGAGGTTTCCACGACTCGGTTCCGCCAATGAACCGGCTGGCCCACTCGGGCTTGAGCTTGCCACCGAGGAGCTCCCAGACAGGAAAGCCTTCGAATTTCCCGTGGCATTCCCTGCAATTCAGGGACATCGATTGTCGTTCCAGGAAGTCGGCGGCGGTGTGTCGCGTGAGCGAAGAACGGTCGGTCCGCCCGAAAGCGGCTAGGGCTAGGCGATCGGCGGAGGAGAGAGTGTAGCGGGGGGCTTTGGATTCAGGAGCGGGCGAGGAGGCCAGACAGCCCGCGGTCCAAGCGTCGGGCTTGAGCTCGGCCAAGGCGGGAGCTTTAAAGGTGTTGGGGAGATCCAGAGTGTGACAGTTAAGGCAGCCACTGCTCTGGACCAGATTCTTGCCCTTAAGGATGAGGGCTTCATCGGAGGCGATGGTCCGTTCCGAGGGTTTGTCTGCGGCGGATTCGAGGTAAGCGGCCAATTGGAACGCCTCTTCGTTGGAGAGCTTAAAGTCGGGCATGCCAATCCACGCGAAGTGTTCCGAGGGCTTCAGGAGGAAGGCGACCAGAGCACCCGGAGTGAACTTGGCCAGCACGTGCTTTTGGGAAATCTTGGTCGGGTCGGCCTTGGCATCGTCAGGAGCCACGTGGCAGGCGACACAGTGGAGTTTTTCATACAGGGACTTGCCAGCCTCCACCAATTCGGCCGTGGAAGAAGCGCTGGGTTTGAGAGGGTTGGTCGCTTTAAGGGAACCTAGGAAGGCCGCAATGGCCTCGGAGTGAGAGGCCGTGTCAGCTCCGTGGAAGAGCGAGGGCATGGGAGAGCCGGGTCGGAGGGATTCCGGGTTGGCGATCCATTGAGCCATCCAGGACGAATGCCTCCGAGAGCCAATGCCACTGAAGGTCGGAGCGTCGGCCTTCAGATCGGGCATGCCGCCCTGAGTGGTGTGACAGTGCGAGCACCGGAGTTCTGCAAACAGATCGCGGCCTCGTCGCAGCTGGTTGGCCGAGGTGATGTCCGCGCTGGCAGAGTGGCTGAGGGCACCCACGGGAAGGGGATTGAAGGGAACCTCTTTGCCGGACCAATACACACGCACCAGGGCCTCTCCGGTCTTGGGAGCCGAGTATTCGGTGACGAGTTTGTTGGCTCCCTTGTTGAGTCGGACCTTCGAGCTGTCGATCCACGCCGGGCTTTTGCCGTCGGCATCGAGCACAACCGCATCATTAATGGAGACTTTCAGGTGACCCGTGAAGAGTCCATGGAAGGAGTATTCGCCTCGAAGATCGACGGAGAGCTCTCCAGACCAGGATGAGGTGAAGGGCCCCGGAACCAAAAAGGGTGTCGCAGGTTCTCCCGAAGGCACGAACAAGGCGATCCCGTCGGCAACTCGGTGATCGGACGAGGTTCCCGAGCGCAGAGTTTGAGCCAACCCGGCCGACGCTTCGGCTGCCATCAGGTCATTGAGCGCGAAGAGCCCGAGGCAGACCGAGGAGAGCAGCACCACGCTGCGAATGAAGACGCAAAAGAAACGCACGACGATGGATGGTAGACGGGCCCATAGGAGGGTCAAGCCAGCCTACCGACCGATCCAAAGAAGGGGTGGGTAAAACCCCTATTCAACAGTCATCAATCGGGCCGAGCGGTATCACCGATTTGGGGGGCTCCATCGATGATGTCTGCGGCGGCGGTCGTTGGATTGCTCCATCGGGATAACCGGACTCGGCCAACACGGTTGGACGAACGGTATACTTCCATAAAGGACCCGGTGGGTGGCAGAGTGCTAAAGGAATAATCGAGGACTACAAACCGGAGGCGCTCATTGACCAGAACCACCGAGCCCACACTGGCATCGAGCGGGCGGATAACGGCTGGGAAGTCCGGAGCTGGCATGAGTATCTGGGCTCGCGAGGAGGCGGAGCATCCGCAGAGGGCCACCAAACCGACAACGAGAGCCGGCCCGAAGGCCGAGACCCATCCTCGGCGACGTAACCAATCCAAGAGAGGGGGCTGCATGGCGGACAGACAAGCATGCCCAGCGATCAGGTCAACCGTGTGGAGTGGCTAAAATTCGGTTCTGGCGTGCGGGATTGCTCCTGAGGCGTCGGCCGTTATGCTGCGACCTATGGATTGGCAGAAAATAGCGGCTCTGTGCGTGGTGGGAATCACGTTGGGGTTGTTCTTCTGGGCTCGATGGGGACCGCGGCGTTTGGGGAGTCGAGGGGGAGGGTGTGGCTGTTCGGGCGGCGCTTCAGCCAAGGCGGGACCTCGATTGATCGTGCAAGGTCGACGTGGAGAGCGCCCCCAGGTCCTTCTCCGATGAGCCTCATGCCTCTAGCAGTAAGGGTGTGTCTGCTGGTTCTTGTTGTTTGGACCGGACTGTTGTCGGTCGCGGTCGCCGAAGAGTCCGCGGAGTCCCTGGGACGTGAGTGGGCCCAGCGGTTGCGCACGGTAGTTCCCCAAGATCCATCGACCAATCAGGCGGTCTTGAAGATCCGCAATCGGGAGGGACGCAGTCAGATTCCGGTGACAGTCATCACTCAACCGGGAAAGGGTCGTTGGTCGGTGGAATACCAAGTGGCAGGCGATGGCGGAAAGGGCGGGCGGGAGATTTCACGGATCCACTACAATGCGGAGGGTCCTCCGACGTATGAAGCATGGGTCGAAGCTCCCGGGAAACCGTCCACCAAGGAGGGCCTAGCGCCTGGTGATAGAGTAATAGCTAACAGTGATTTTTTACTCAGTGAATTGGGTATGGAGTTTCTTCACTGGAAAGAACAGCGGATTAATGGCCGAGAATTGAGCAATGGTCGATGGTGCAAGGTACTTGAGAGCACGTCCAAGAAACCCGAAGGACCCGCTTCGGTCAGGTCGTGGATCGATGAAAAGCTGGGAGTGGTCTTGAGTGCTGAGGTTTATGACGCGCGCAACGTCCGGCTTAAGCATTTCTCAATTACCCAGTTCCGCGAGCAGGCTGACCGATGGACTTGCAGTGTGAGCATGGTCGACGACGTCCGCGGGACCAAGACCGAGTTGACGTTTGATGGCCCGGTTCCTCGATGACCCTGGGCGCAGATTGAGGGCGGAGAGACCTTAGGACACCGATGAAGCACCGGCTGCCGGGGGCTGGAGCTTTGGGTCGGAGGTCTTGGTGGCATCCAAGGCTTCGCCGACCAATTTGGCGAGCGACAGGTTTGCGGCCAAGGAATTTTCAGCCTTCCGAATCGCATCGAGGGCATGAGTCACCGAAGGGCGCCCAGCATCTTCGGCGGTTGAAAGATCCCTCCCATGAGCAGTCCGGATGGCGAGCAGGATGGATTGAAGGGAGAGTTCGTTCAGGGGTTTAGCTGGTACAAACGCGGATTCTGCGCCCGAGGTTTCGTGCAAAAGGCCGGAGGTGGCCAGCGACTGGAGCAAGGAGGCAGCGAGTTTAGGAGGGATTCCCAATTGGTTGGCCAGTGACGAGGCAGCCGGAGGGCGCTCGCCCCGTTGGAAGCACATCCCAATGGCGGTCATCAAACGCAAGGCGGCGAATTCGCGCCCGTTTTGGTGGATCGAGTCGGCCTGACGGTCTTGAAGGTAAGCGCCACGGTTTTGGAAGACGTAGGCCACTTGCGATCCAAAGAGCAGGATCAACCAAGAAAAGTAGAGTCCGAGGAGGAACAGAGGCACAGCACCCAGGGAACCATAGATCTTGGAGTAGGTGACGACTCGGGTATTGTAGAGGGCTCCCAGTTGGGAGTTACCCCACCAGAGGGTGGCGGCCACCGCTGCTCCAACGGCAGCCGATCGGGGATCGACCCGAGTATTGGGCATCAACAAGTAGAAGAGGCCAAAGGCAATGGTCAGCGTGATGATGGGGAGAAGGGCGGTGTTGAGCATGCCCAAGAGGGGGAGTCGGCGCATCCATTCAACGTGTTCGAAGGTGGCCTGGACATAACTGGAGGTGGTGACCAAGGCCAGGATGGCCGGCCCCAGCGTCAGAACGCCCCAGTAGAGGAGAATGCTGTTCCACCAGGACCGAGAGCGGGTGACACCCCAGATGTCGTTGAAGGCAGCTTCGATGGTCCGCATCATTGAGATAGCGGCAAAGATCAGACCGATCATCGCGGTGATGCCGATTGTGCCGAATGGGATGTCTGAGACGATCTTGACGATTTCGGTGACCACGGCCTCCTGCGAAACGTTGGCTCCTTGTTGACCCGACAATCCCAACGTGGGAGCCACATTTTGGACCAACTGAGAAATCCAGCGATCGATCGATTTCTTGGCGTTATCGATTTGGAAGATCCCCAGCATGCTGATCGCTACCGCCAGCAACGGCACCAAGGCCATCAGCGTCGTGTAGGCCAGGGCCGAGGCCCGGACTTGGCAGCGGTTCTTCCCGAAGAATCGGAGCACCAAAGCCCAGAAGTGGGTGAATTTCTGGAATGCGGACAGAGACTCGGGATCCGGATGGGCGTGGACACCGTCGCGGAAGGTGGCCGCGACATCCGCCTGGATTTGTTGGAGACGCGAGGGCTTCGGCACGGGGCGACGGTACTCGGACTTCGTTGGTCTCGGCAACTCTCCATACCATCTGGCAAGGACTGGAGGCGCCCAATTAATCCGCATGAGAGCGCTCGTGCTGGAAGGATTGAGTGAGCAGGGCTGAATTTGTTGTGAGACGGTGCGTGAGTGGGTCTATGGCCGGATTCAGGTCTGTAACGAGCAAGCAACGAAGTCTTTGTGGAAGAAGACTCGATAAGAACGACCGATCCCGCTAAATCGTTGAGGGTTAGAGGTCGCCGCAGCACTGATTGTGGGCCCCTGGGGCGTCTAAGTGTTCCTCCGAGCAGCAGGCATTGGGCTCGGATTCCTCCTTCGACGGAGCTGCCATCATTCGTTTGAGGAAGAGACTCAAGACCGAGACATCGGCGGGGGTTACACCGCTGATTCGGCCTGCCTGACCCAAGGAGGAAGGTTGAATGGATTGGAGCTTCAAGCGCGCCTCGATTCGCAGGCTGGGTACTTGTCCATAGTCTAGAGAGGTCGGGATGCTTTGACTCTCCCAAAGACGCTGACGATCGACCTCAGCTTCTTGCCGATCGATGTAGCCTGCGTATTTGAGGGTGATTTGGACCTGCAGAGTGACCTCGTCGGGCAAATCGGTTCGGAGGCCGGGCAGGGTACGATACTCGACTTCCGGCCGCTTGAGGAGATCAGACAGGAGGTCCTGACCATGTCGGGTGGTTTGAAGTCGACGGACTTCTTCCTGGATCGATAGAAGTTTGGTGGAGAATCGATCAAAGTGCCGCTGAGGCAGTAAACCGATGTCCCGACCGATGGGGCTCAGGCGTTGGTCAGCATTGTCCTGACGGAGGAGGAGGCGGTATTCGGCCCGGCTCGTGAACATCCGGTAAGGCTCCAAGGTACCTTTGGTGACGAGATCGTCGATGAGAACCCCAATGTAAGCCTGATCTCGTCGGAGGACGATCGGGTCTTTGCCTTGAACTCGTCGGGCGGCATTGATACCGGCCATGATTCCTTGGGCGGCGGCTTCCTCGTAGCCCGACGTGCCATTGATTTGGCCCGCTAGGAACAGATTCTGGCAGCAGCGGGTTTCTAGGCTGGGAGAGAGTTGGGTGGGATCGGAGAAGTCATACTCTACCGCATAGGCGGGCCGGAGGATTTCTGCGTGTTCGCAGCCAATAATAGAACGAACCATTTCCACCTGAACTTCGAAGGGGAGGCAGGTCGAGAACCCGTTGACGTAGATTTCGTCGGTCGCGATCCCTTCCGGTTCTAAGAAAATCTGATGTTTGGGTTTTTCGGCGAATCGGACGAATTTATCTTCAATGCTGGGACAATAGCGGGGTCCAACGCCCTCAATGACACCGGAGTACATTGGGGACTTGTGCAGGTTCTGCAGGATGATTTCCCGGGTGCGGTCGGTGGTATGAGTAATGTAACAGGGTTCCTGACCGCCATGTCGGGCGAGGATGGATCCAGGAGGGTAGGGCCCTGGAGGAGGCGTGGAACATCCGGTACGTTGTTCCACGTGGAACAAAGGATCATTCCAGAGGTCCTCTTTCCAATAAGTGAACCAAGGAACTGGTTCATCGCCCTGTTGGGGCTCAGTCCGGGTGAAATCGATGGACTGACGGACTAATCGAGGGGGCGTACCGGTCTTCAGGCGACCCAGTCGGAGTCCTATCTCTGCCAGGGACCCTGACAGGCCGGTGGCCGCCGATTCACCCGCACGACCGCCAGACTGTTGATTGGCCCCAATGTGCATGAGGCCCCGCAGAAAGGTCCCGGTAGTTACAATGACTGTTTCGGCGAGGAATTGGACCTCCAGGGCGGTTTCGACCCCATAAACCCGTCCGTCACGATGGAGGAGACTCACTGTTTGGCCTTGTTTGCAGTCCAGGAGCGGTTGGCGTTCGCAAACCCACTTCAAACGGAATTGGTAGGCCTTTTTATCGCATTGCGCCCTGGGAGCCCATACCGACGGCCCCTTCTTCGTGTTGAGCATCCGGAATTGCAGGCCGCAGAGATCGGTGGTCTTTCCCATCTCACCGCCCAGAGCATCGATTTCGCGGGTGAGATGACCTTTGGCAAGGCCTCCAACGGCGGGATTGCAGGACATTTGCCCGATCGTGTCTAAATTGATGGTTAACAGGAGCGTTTTGCAGCCCATCCGAGAGGCTGCCAAAGCCGCTTCAACTCCAGCATGGCCAGCCCCCACCACAATGACATCATACCGCTTTGGATAGACGAACATGCAGTGAGGGTATTGATTTCTTCCCAATCAGCAATCTCAGGCCGAGGCGGTGATTCGAATCCACTGTTCCACGTGGAACAGTGCGGAGAAGCGAGGGTGAGGAACGCACGCCTTAGCCAAAGCACTTGCAGGATGAAGAACGCCCCAATCGTTACTTGGTCGAAGGCTGAGCCATTAAACGGGTTGAAACGCAAAATTTAACGATAACGAAATCAATTAACAGGAATCCATGCGTGAAACCTGTGGATTAACGCAGAGCAGAGCGTTGTTCGTTCCGCTATTTTCAGAGGCTATCTTCCCAACCCGCGGCTGGATTCTGTGGCTATGGAGATGCCTTCGATAGGGTCGATGGACCGAAGGGGTGCCTAGGTGTGATGGGCGAAATTTAAACCACGAATTTAGAGCTTGCTAACTCGAGTCAGAGACGATCTAGTCCCCACTGAAACTCTCATACAAGAACTCTATGAAACTGATCCTCGCTGTTGCGGTTCTGGCCGCCCTGTCCACCGCTACCTTCGCCAAAGAAGTGACCCTGACGGGCGAAGGCAAGTGCCTGAAGTGCGCCCTCAAGAAGGCTGATAAGTGCCAGAACGTCGTCGAAGTGAAAGAAGGCGACCATACCACCACCTACAAGCTGACTGGTGATGTCTCCAAGGGTTTCCACAAGGAAATCTGCAGCGAGACCAAGAAGGTCAAAGTGACCGGAACCTTGGACAAGGAACACCACGAGTTGGCCGTGACCCATATCGAGGCTGTCAAGTAACAGACCTTTAAGAAGAGGCTGGCCATAATTCCAGCTCGAAGACAAACCCGCCTGGCTCAGGCGGGTTTTTTATACCCTGTAGGGCTCAGTTTCCGACACCGCTGAAGGAACATTTCACCGAAAAGGGGGAGATTTTGTCTCTATCAGCGCGGTTTATCAGCGCCTAAAAAATTCAAGCGCTCAAAGAGTTTCAGCGCTCAAAAAGGGCCCAAAAACGGGCTGAAAATATGGTTGGCCAACATGGATTCGAACCATGACTAAGGGCGTCAAAGGCCCCTGTGCTACCATTACACCATCGGCCAACAGCGAGGCGAGTCTAGGACGGGTCCTTGCCGGCTGAAAGTGAATTCCACAGGGAACGACCGGCTCTCATCAATTTTACGCGCCTGCGACAAGGTGTCGCCAATCAGAAAACCCTAGGTTATCACTGGACCCCATTAGCGCTTCCGACATTCCATCTGATGTGGTTTTTATTCCACCGGCTGCCCTGCCCATCATCAGGCGACGGTCCCGGCTGTCCTTGATCGCTGCTGTTTTGTCGGTGCCTTCCTTCGGGATTCTTCTCATCACCCCCGGGTGGCTGTTTCAGCGGATGATGGCGATGGACATGAACGGCTTGGGGCCGGTTGTCCTAACCCTTTTCGTAGCAGTATGGGTCGGTTTTATTGGGTCGATCTTCGGTGGGCTCGCGCTACGGCGGCTTCAAGGCCCGGATCCTGAGCGTCGTGGTCGGGTTTGGGCTGTGTTCGCAACGGCCGGTATACGGGGTCTGTTGATGGTTATTGGCGGAACTTTTGGTTCCGTGGTTTTAGGCCGCGCGGGCGAAGAGGGGGGTGATCCGGAGTTTTTCAAGTCACGTTGGATTGCCGGGCTCGTCGTCACCCTCCTGTTGAGTGGGGTGTACCTCCGCTCTCGTCTTCGCGGCGTTCAGAAACCTCGACGGGGACGCGGTTGGTGGGCCTTTGCCGGGGGATTACTGCTGCACCTAGTTCTCATACCAGCATTACCGTTTTCGATGTTCCAGGCGTGGGTCACATTCCACCCAGAAATCGTCCGAGGAGGCGGTCAGAATCGGCGTTATGGAGGTCCGCAGGAACCTGGGCTCTTTGCACAGCGTCAATTGCGGCTGAAACCAGTGGCCGAGAAGCCAACGACGGTGGTTCTCAGGTTCTGGGAAAATGGGAAGCCGCGTGAGTTGGGGCGGCGGGTGGTCAACGATGCGTCGGCCTTGGAATGGCGGCTGATCGAGGGCCCGGGTTCGACTCAGGGACTGAGCCTGCATTGGACCAAACCAGCCACCACGCCTCTGGAAACGTGGTCATTGGCCTTGCCGGCCGGAGTTGAACTCACCCCGGTGCTCGAACCGCAGAGCCTGACGTTGCCTAAGGGAACGAAGACCAACGTGTGGATCTTCCAGAATTTCGATCAACCGCTTGTCACCCCGACTATCGCAAGTCCTGATTGGGCGGTGGAGGTGCTTGTAGAATCGGGATCTCCATCGCCTTAAAGCACCTCGCAAACAGCGTGGATACCCCGTTGGTCCGAACGATTTCTGTTGGATTCATTGTGCTGGCTGCGCCCACTCGAGCCAGCGCTGGGTTGTACGCTCGTTACGGGCCTTCAATGGGTTGGTTCCCGGTTCTCGCTTCGTTTTGTTAAGGAATTTGTTGCGCTATCATTGACCCGCCAACGGACTGGTTCCGGCTGAATCGGCGGAAACCTCTTCGATGGCTTTGAGGCAATACCACTTCACGGCGCCGCTCATGGGTGGATCTAGCTCCTCGAGCGCTTCGGGAGAACACCAACGGATGTCCCGATGCTCTTCGACCGCCAGGGTGAGCGAGCCACTGATGGGACGGGCAAAATAAATCATGCCGATGTGTTCGTGAGTGGCATGAATGCGGTGGATGTCGAGGAATCGGGGAGCAATGAGGGCCCGGGTACCGGGTTCGGTGGTTGGCGGTCGCTCGCCGAGAAGCTCGATTTCCAGACCGCTCTCCTCACGGGCCTCCCGCAAGGCCGCTTGCTCCGGGTCCTCGTCTAATTCGATGTGTCCGCCGAGTGGCAGCCATTTGCCGAGCTTGCGGTGTAGAATGACCAGCACCTTCCGGTCTTGAACGACAAAGAGGGCGACGGTGAAATCGATATTTTCATGGAGATGCGGCATGGGTGGATGAATGGATGCAGAGCTAGGGTGACGATAAAAGAGCCCCCAGGTTTCGGATTTATCCGTGAGCTGGGGTCCCAAGAAAAGTCGATCAAGGGCTTATCGGAGCCAACTTACCCAATGAGTGCTGTGAGGGTCGAGGGCCCGGTCGATTTGCTTCAATCGTAACCAGTGGCCGATGGCTGCGGTCAGCACTCATGTCTGGGGTTTTCTTGACTCCGCAATCAACAACGATCGCCATGAAACGTTTGTCTTTAGCCTCCCTGTTGGCCATTAGTGGCCTGATTCTTTCCACCGCCACCGGGTCGCTCTTGGCCCAGAACGAGGCTCCAGCAGCCCAAGCCGGTGCACCGGGCGCACCGGGCGGCCCCGGCGGTCGCGGGGGTCGGGGCAATTGGGATCCCGAGCAAATGCGTCAACGCATGATGGAGCGTTTTCGCGAGCAACTGGCCGTGAAAGATGATGCAGAATGGAGTGTCATTGAGGCCCGCATTAAGAAAATCAACGACTCCCGATCCGGCATGGGTCGAGGCTTCGGCGGTCCCGGCGGCGGCCCTGGCGGCCCCGGCGGTCAAGGGGGCCAAGCCGGTCAAGCGGGTCAGGGTGGTCGTCAGGGACGCGGCGGTTTCGGTCAGCCTAACCCGGATGCGGAGGTCTTGCAGACCGCCTTGGATTCCGGTGCCTCTGCCGATGATATTAAGGTCAAGCTGACGGCTTACCGCGCAGCGGCGAAGGTGAAGGAAGGGCAACTCGAGAAGGCTCAAGATGAACTTCGCCAACTCCTCTCCGTCAAGCAAGAGGCCCGCGCGGTTCTGCTCGGCTTGCTGAAGTAAGCCACAAATTCTGTGACGACCCCGGGAGGGGCGCTTGAAGGAAAGCGGGGAACCAGGCTTCTCCACGTTGCTTCAGGTGCCACCTCCCGGTCTCGTTGTCGCCGGATTCTATTTCGACAATTGCTCCGTCAATCACCCGCACCATGGCCGAAGCCTCGACACCCACCCAAACGCTTCTCGATCATATGATCGCCGAGCGGCAACTTTCTGCCGTTGATGCGTTGGCGTTTGTCCAGGCCCGGTCGCTCAAGGGAGCTTCAACCGAAGGGGGTGAGGAGGCCACCGAGCGGGATGTCTTGGAATGGCTGAGCCACGAATATGGGGTGGGGTTTCTTCCTTTGGATTCGGTCGAGGCCGATCGTGAGGTACTGGCGCTCTTCCCCGCCCGAATTCTCCTCAAGGAAGAACTGCTGCCGCTGCGCCGCGATCACGGTTCCATCGAGATTGCCAGCTGCCGCCTTTTTGCTACTCGGGGGCTGGACACACTTCGCTCCCTGACAGGCCTCCGTCTCAAATTAGTTTTGTCGCCGCGGGAGGCGCTCCTACGGGAGATGAAGAAGAACCTCGGAGTCGGCGCCGACACCATCGGCGCACTCGACGAAGAGAAATCGGTCCAGGTCGTCGATGAAAACAGCGAGGATTCTAACCTCGACGCCGGAGCCGAGGATGAAGCGTCCATTATTCGCTTCGTAAATCAGGTTCTTAAAGACGCCATCGAGCTGCGGGCTTCGGACATTCATCTGGAGCCCTTCGAGCACGAATTTCGCATTCGCTACCGCATCGATGGCGAACTACAGGAAATCCCGCTTCCGGCACAGCTCAAGCAGTTCCAACCGGCCATCGTTTCACGGGTCAAGATCCTCAGTCATCTCAACATCGCGGAGAAGCGCTTGCCTCAGGATGGGCGTATTAAGGTTCGCATCGAAGATACCGAGGTCGACATCCGTGTTTCAGTGATTCCCATGCTCCACGGAGAGGCGGTGGTCATGCGTCTATTGCGGCAGAATTCGACCCTGCGGGGTCTGTCCCATATCGGTCTAGGAATCCGCGAGTTGGAGTGTTTTCGGAAGGTGCTGAATTTACCGCATGGAATCGTGTTGGTGACAGGCCCGACTGGCAGCGGCAAGACCTCGACCCTTTACACCGCCCTCAACGAGATCAACGACGAGGTCCGCAAGATCATCACGATCGAAGACCCCGTCGAGTATCAGCTTCGGGGCGTGAATCAAATCCAGGTTTCGGAGAAGGCCGGACTCACCTTTGCCCGAGGATTGAGGTCCATTCTCCGGCATGATCCAGATGTCGTACTCATCGGTGAAATCCGAGATCGGGAGACAGCACAGATCGCGGTGCAGGCCTCACTGACCGGCCATTTGGTGTTCTCCACGCTGCACACCAATGACGCCCCTGGCGCGTTGACCCGCTTGGTGGACATGGGGGTTGAGCCCTACCTGGTGGCGTCATCTCTCGAAGCGGTTCTGGCCCAGCGGCTGGTTCGAGTCTTGTGTCCTCATTGCAAAGTTCCTGACACCTCGGCTCATGCGAACGCCTTCCGATCTCGCATGGGCATTGCTCCAGAGGTGGAACTCTTCAAGGGCGTAGGATGTCGCGAGTGCCGGCAAACTGGATTCTTCGGACGTCATGCCATCTTCGAATGGATGGACATCGATGAGAATATCCGGCGTCTGATTTTGGAAAATGGCTCCACCGACCAAATTCGTTCGGCGGCTCGAACTGCCGGCATGCGGACATTGGCCGAGGACGGCTGGCGCTTGGTTGCTCAAGGTATTACCACCGTAGAAGAGGTCCTGAGCGTCACCACGGACAAGGAAACTCCGCGAGCCCAGGCACCGGCCGATTCGGGCGAAGCCACCGACCAGACCCATGGTTCCGGGGCATCGGGTTCACGCACCTGACCCATGCCCACCTTCACCTACCGAGCACTCCAAGCCGATGGGCAGATGGCCGATGGCATCGCCGAAGCGGCCACCCGTCCCGAAGCCTTGCGGGTCATCGAAGCGCGAGGGCTTCGTCCCGTCAGCGTCATCGAAGCCCGCGGCCGAGGAAAACCAACCGTCAAATCAGCCAAGGATTCGGCCGCCCCCACTCAGGGAATGGGCGGGTGGTCGTTGGGTGGTTCCAAGGTGAGCTCGGAGGAATTAGAGAATTTCACTCGGTTGCTCTCCAGCCTACTCGCCGCGGGGGTACCGTTGAGTCGGGCGCTGACCATCCTTGGTAAGGAGGCGTCGTCGCCGGTGGCCTCGGCAAAGTGGCGTGAAATCCATAGCCTGGTGGTGGATGGTATGTCCCTGGCCAGTGCCATGGCCCGATCCCCGGAAACGTTCCCGAAAGTTTATACGGCGATGGTCGAGGCCGGTGAGGCCGGCGGATTTCTCGATGTCGTCCTCGCGCAAATCGCAGACTTCCAGTCCCGAGAAAAGGAGCTCCGATCCAAGGTGCTCACGGCAATGATTTATCCAGCGGTACTGCTGCTGATGGCGGTGGTGGTGCTGAGCGTGCTGCTGGTCTTTTTCATTCCCAAATTCCAGAAGGTCTTCACCAGCGTGAAAGGCGGCTTGCCCCTCATCACCCAAATTATTATCGCCACCAGCGACATCTTGCGTTCCTACGGGCTGTTGGTGTTGGTCGGGTTGGTACTGGGGAGTTTCCTCTTGAGAACCTGGATTGTCTCGCCCGCGGGCCGACGCATTTGGGAAGGGTTGACGTTGAAAGCTCCTGTCGTAGGTCCGCTCAGTGCCCGATTTGCGATGGCGCGTTTTTGTCGAATGCTGGGGACCTTGATTGGAGCCGATGTCCAGTTGGTTCAGGCACTGAATGTGGCGCGCCGTTCGATCGGCAACCAGATCCTGGTGGATGCTGTGGCTCGTTCGATCGACCAGGTGCAGCAGGGCGGACGTCTCGGCCAGAGTTTGGCGGAGTGTCCCACCCTCTTCAGCGGGTCCGTGATGGAGATGATCTCGGTGGCGGAAGAGAGTGGGCGACTGGATGTCGAACTCATCCGCATCGCCAACGTCACGGAGAGTGAATTAGACCGACGTCTTAAAACTGCGGTGGCCTTGGCCGAGCCGTTGCTCCTCTTCCTGATCGCCGGTTTTATCGGCTTCATCTTTATCGGCATGCTGCTTCCGGTTTTCTCGCTGCAAGACTACATCAAGTAATTCCTTCTGACCTCATGAACCTGAACCTCACCCTTCGTCCCCAGGCAGGAGCCTTCGCCGGCAAGACACGTCGTCGCCACCGTGGTTTCACGTTGGTTGAGATGCTGTTGGTCATCACCATTATCGGGATTTTGGCCGCACTTGTGGTGCCCAAGATGATGGGTCGCAGCGAACAGGCCCGACAGTCTGCAGCACGCGCCGACATCGCCTCAATCAAGACGGCTCTAGACGCCTACGAGGTGGACAATGGCACTTACCCGAAGGCCTTGGCCGACCTCATTCAGGCCCCGCGGCAGGCCCGCAACTGGCGCGGACCTTATTTGGACAAGGTCCCTCAAGATCCCTGGGGCAACGAATATCAGTACGCTCAACCCGGACGACAGAATTCTACCTCCTTCGATTTGTCCTCCATAGGGCCGGACGGTAAGGCAGGAACCGAGGATGACTTTGGCAACTGGACGGCGAAATAAGGACCGCGGTCCGACGCGTTCGCGGCGGCACGGCTTTACTTTGATCGAAATGATCTTGGTGATGGCCCTGTTGGTGGTGGCTGTCTCGATGGTGTCTCCGCGCCTGTCGGGATTCATCCGAGGACGAGCTTTGGAGTCCGAAGCCCGTCGGGTTCTGGCCCTGACGCATGCGGCCCGGAGTCGGGCTATTTCCGAGAGCATGCCCGTCCTACTGTGGCTCGACGCCACCGTCGGGCGCTATGGTGTCGAGCGCGAGACTCCGGGCCAAAAGGGTGATCCGTTGGCTCAGGAATTCACCGTCGATGACCATCTCCGGATTACCTTTGATCAGGCTCAGCGCCTTATCGGCCAGACGTTGACGAGTACCCGCACCACGGGGCTGCTGCCCGGAATCTCCAGTTCTCAAAGACCCACCACCGCCCGGACCGAACCATCGATCCGACTCCTGCCGGATGGGACCATCGATGAGGACAGTCCTAACGCCATTCGCATCGAGGACTCCGATGGGTCTGTGCTGTGGCTCGTCGAAGGGTCGGACCGCCGCCATTATGAAATTCGCACCGGTCTCCAATAACCGTCGGCGAGCGGGATACACCCTGGCGGAGACGCTGGCGGCCCTCCTCTTTTTGGCCATTGTCATCCCCGCCGTGGTCGAGGCGCTGCATGTGGCGGGTCGAGCCGGCACCGTATCTATTCGGCGGGCTGTGGCCGCCCGCATCGCCGAACGGATGCTCACCGAGGCGACCCTCTACACCAATAGTAGCGCCACGCAAAGCGGGACTCAGATCGAGGGAACGGTGGACTACCAGTGGACGGTGACCCGCGAGAACTGGGTGCAAAGCAGCCTACCGCTATTAACGGCCGAGGTCCGCTTTTTGACCCAGGGACAGGAGTCCTCGGTTCGGTTCTCCACGCTGGGTCACCCCGTCGATGCCCTCCCTGGAAGCAGCAGTAGTACCGTCCCCCGATGACCATCCCCGTTTCATCCAGAAGCAGGACTTCAATTGGGTTCACGTTGATCGAATTGATCCTCTCGATCGGGGCGGCGGCCCTCATTCTTATCGTCGCCAATCAGGTTCTTTTCACGAGTCTTCGGCTCCGCAACACGGTCTCTGATGCGATCGAATCAGCGGCCCCACTGGAGCAGGCGCTCGATGCCCTCCGCCAAGATCTCAAGGGTGCGGTGACCCCTAAGACCAATGGACTCATCTCCGGCTCTTTCCGCGCCGGTACTTTGTCCAGCACGGTTAATGCCCAGCCCGTCTCGCTCGAGTTCAATACGACCACCGGTTCACTGCGCGCTTCAGAGCCCTGGGGTGTGGTTCAACGGGTTTCTTACAGTCTGCGGAATTCGGTCGAAGGAGGATCGGCGGGGATGGATCTCTATCGCGGCGTGTGCCGAAATCTCCTGGCCATTTCCGTGGCTGAGGTGGAGGACCAACTCCTCTTGCGCGATGTGGCTCGTCTGGATGTGGAATCTTTTGACGGCGTTCAATGGCTTTCCCAATGGGACACCACCGATACCTTTGGCAGTACCACCAACCTTCCAGTCGCCGTTCGTATTCGTCTTCAGCGTGGGATTTCTTGGGGTCCCGACCCGGGACGCGTTGAATTATTGGTGCCCGTGAGCGCCCAGACACGCACCAACTCCACCAGCACCGTCGGAGGCTGAGCATGGTACTTCAAACCCTGAGCCAGAAAATAAGGACACGGGCGATCCTAGGCCGGCCCAAGCTCCAGATGGATCTTCGCGCCGGGTCCCGGGCGTCGGTCTTGGTGGTCGTGCTGTGGATCACGGCGGGACTGACCGCGCTGGTTCTCTACTTTGCAGCCTCCATGAGTTTGGAGTTGCGGGCTTCGGCCAATCGGGCGGCCGATCTGGCGGCCGGTCAGGCCATCGAGGGCGCAGCGCGCTATGTGGGGTGGGCCTTGGCTCATTTCGCCACCAACGGGATGATGACCACCAATTCCCAGTTTGTTTGCCAGGCATTGCCTATCGGAGAATCTCAGGTCTGGATTTTGGGCCGCAATCCGGCCGCCGCAGAATCCGGGCTCAACCAGTTGGTTTTCAACCTTCAGGACGAGTCGGGAAGGCTCAATCTCAACCGGGCCAATTCCAATGCTCTCTCGATGTTGCCCGGGATGACCACCGAGTTGGCAGCCGCCATCGTAGATTGGAGGAGCACCAACGGGACCTTGCAGTTGGGTTATTCGAGTTTGGGCTATGAAGCCAAGCGGAGTCCGTTTGAAACGGTCGATGAATTGCGCTGGGTCCAGGGCATTACCTTAGATCACCTCTTTGGGGACGATCGCAACCAGAACGGGATTCTCGATCCGGACGAACGCAGCCTCACTGGATCCCTGTATCCAACGCCAGGCCTATTGGATACGACCACCGTTTTCAGTCGGGAGCCCAATTTCCATGCCGATGGAACCCTCCTCACCAACGTCAACACACAAGCCCAAATCCAGGGATTGCTCGAATCGTCCTTCGGCACCGGCCGTAGCCGCGAAATTCTCACTCGCTTGGGCTTCACCCAGGGCGGGGGCCCCGGGGGTGGAGGCGGGGGAGGAGCAGCGGCCGCGACGCCCAATTTCCCGAGCTTACTGCGTTTTTATCTAACCAGCGGCCTAAGCCAAGATGACTTCGAACGCATCGCCCCGGAACTTTGCGTTACCACCAATACCTACAGCTATGGGCGGGTGAACCTAAATACGGCCAACGCCACGGTCCTCACCGCGCTCTTTGTCGGGGCGGGCTTGGCTCAAGAAGCCGCAGAGGGCGCCGCATCGACACTCGTTCGGTATCGGGAACAAAATACGACGAGCCTGAATTCCATCGCTTGGATGGTGGCCGCACTCGGTCGTGATCATCAGGCCGTAACCACTTTGGCTGGCCGCGATCTCCTTACGACCCGGAGCTTCCAATATGGAGCCGACCTGGTGGCCGTAGGGCCCTTGGGCCGAGGTTATCGCCGAGTGAAGTTCATTTTTGATATCAGTGATGGAGTCCCGAAGATCCTCTACCGTCAGGATCTCAGCCGATTGGGCTGGGCATTGGGCGACCGTGTCCGTGAGCAGATCGCCCAGCAAATCGATCGCTAGATGAAGGCCCAGACCACCCCATGATGAATTTTCTGAAACTGGGTTCCCGTCCTCGCAAAGCCCCGCCCTCCGTTCTGGGGCTTTCGTGGGAGGGCCGTCGCATCGAGGGCAGCCTCCTGCGCCGGACTCAGAACGGGATTGAGAAAACGCTCGGATTTCAGGCCGAACTGTCTCTGGACATTGATTCGGGTGATCCAGAAACCGTCGGCAAGGAGCTACGGGCTCAGCTAGATCAGGCTGGTATTCGGGAACGCACCTGTGCGGTGGCCCTGTCGGTTTCTAGCCTGCTGGTCACCCAGACTGAAATTCCAGTCTTGGCCGATGCCGATGCACACAGCTTGTTGCAACTGGAGGCGGAGAAGGGTTTTCACGGCGACGCTTCAACCCATCAGGTGGCCCACTCGCGGTGTGTCCGGGGTGAGGGTAGTCAATGGGTGACCTTAGCGGCATTGACGCAGTCTCGTTTGGCCTCTCTGGAACGTTGGACGCGTTCTGCGCGCCTGAAGTTGGTGAGCGTTTCGGCGACCCTGTGCGAGCTTCAGCCACCTGAAAATCCTGCATCGGAGGGGGTCCTCGCGTTGCACCTCGGATCCGGGCCGGGTCCGGTGACACTCCAATTGAGCGCTGGAGGCGGTCTGGTGGCCTTGCGTTCCTTCGAAGGCGTCACCGAAGACCCGTCTGGCCAACCGGTTTTACATGCCGACAGCGTCGCACGGGAGATTCGGATTACGTTGGGGCAGCTCCCGGATCCTTGGAATGGTTCCATTCGCGATGTTCGCATCTTTGGACCCCAAGACCTGGCCCAAACCCTGGCCGCTGAGCTGTCCACGCGATTGTCGGTGGCCGGTTTCCGCATCCGCCCCCAGACCACCGAAGTGCCCGGGTTGGCCTCGTCTCAAGAGCTCCCAATTTCAGCGGTGGTCGCAGCCCGGGTACTGGCCTCGCGGCCGGCGACCCTCGAGTTCCTGCCGCCCAAGCCATCGGTGCTCCAACAATTCCTGGCCCGTCACGCCCAAGGGCAGCGCCGCACGGTCTGGACGGTCGCCGGCGGCGTGGCTGTCCTGGTGGCTCTGGCTTTCCTGATTCAGCAAATCCAACTCTCTCTCTTGGAATCTCGTTGGGCGGGTCTCTCAAGCAAGGTCCGGGAGCTGGAACGCATCCAGCAAGATTTGCGACAATTCCGACCGTGGACGCCTCAGTCAGCCCGGGGCTTGGCTATTTTGGAGGTTCTGACGAGCGCCTTCCCCGAGAACGGATCGGTGACCGCCAAGGTCATTGAAATTCGAGAATCAGGCGAGGTGGTCTGCAGTGGCACGGCCACCGATAGTCCGGCCTTTTTGGCGATGACGGCCCGTCTGAGCGCCTTGCCCGGAGTCCTCAAGGTTCACCACGACCAATCCCGCGGCGCTTCTCCGATGCAGTTCAACCTCACCTTCGTGTGGAATGGAGGCATGGCCCGATGAATCCCACCCAACGTCAACGTCTCCTTTTGATCGTGACCCTGGCCGCTGTGGGTCTCTACATCGCCGACCTCGTGTTCATCACGCCGATGGGCCGAGCTTGGTCGGAGCGCTCAGCACGCGTCGTCACCCTGCAGCGTCAGGTGAGCGAGGGACGGGCGTTGATCCTGCGCGAGGGAGGACTTCGGGATCAGTGGAACCACTTGCGCACCAACGCCCTGCCGCATGAACCGTCCCAAGCCGAGCAACGTCTGCTTCGGGCCTGCGACGAATGGGCCAAGGCGTCTGGGGCTCAAATCGTGGATCGAATGCCCCAGTGGAAGGGCGACGAAGCCGCCTACCAACTGTTGCGGTGTCGCCTCGAGACTTCCGGGTCTCTCGCCAGTTTGACTCAGTTTATCCAGCGGATTGAAGAGGGTCCGTTGGCCGTCAAGGTCGATAGCCTTCAGATGATGAGCCGCGATCCGGCCGGTCGTCAGTTGACTCTCAGCCTCCAAATCAACGGCCTCGTGCTCAATCCCTCGTCTAAGCCATGAAGGTTCCTCCCTCAATTTGGATTGGCTCCCTAACGGCTGGGGTCCTGTTTGGGTCCTTTCTGGGTTTCGCAGCCGAGACTCATCCGACGTCGGTGATCGACTCCAAGGAGGTGGCGCGTCGGGTGGGCGATCGAAATATTTTCGATCCAGAAAGGCAGCCCAAGATCCGGGGTGAATCTCGACCGGCGCCCAAGCCGAAGGCGGTGGCCTCGGCTGATGCCCCTGAGTTTGGACTCGTGGGAGTCATAACCTATCCGAGAGGCACCTTTGCCTTCTTTGACGGAAACACCGTGGACCTTCGCAAGACCCTCCAGGTGAACGCGGTCATCGCCGGCCAGACACTGAGCCTCGTCTCTCCCCAGTCGGTCACCTTGTTGGGGTCCAATCGCCCTCCAGTTTTGCTGAAGGTGGGTCAACGTCTCCGTCAAGATTCGGAGGGCGCTTGGCAATTGTTGTCCGGCACCGGCGGAGATGGGTTCAAGCGAGTGGGCTCAGCCGAGGGAGCGACCGGAACAGCGGCCGCCTCGTCGACCACTCCGAGCGAGGATCCCCCAGGATCCGATGAAATTTTGAAGCGGCTTTTGAAAAAACGGGAACAGGAGATGAAATGAAGACCTTGATCACTCGAGCCTTTGGCGCTGCCTGTGCAGTGGGATGTTTGGCTGGCGGCCTGGTAGCCCAGGATGCGGGTGCACCCACTAGCAATGCCCCAGCCATCACCCGAACGGAAACGACCACGAGTCCGTCGCCCGTGCCCCGGGAGCAGAACTCGGCGGCGGGCAACGCTGCGGGGATTCAGATGAATTTCAGGAATGCTCCATTGGAGCAGGTTCTTGAATACCTGAGCGAAGCGGCCGGTTTCATCATCGTTTTGGACGCGCCTATTAAGGGCACCGTCAACGTGATCAGCGCCAAGCCCATGAGTCAGGACGAGGCGGTGGATTTTCTGAGTTCAGCACTCAACAAAAATGGTCTGGCCGCCATTCGGGATGGTCGAACTCTGACGATTATCGACCGCACTGCAGCCAAGACCCGGGACATCCCGGTGAAGGTGAACAACGATCCCCGGATGATCCCGAAGAACGATGAGATCGTGACGCAAATCATTCCGATCCGATACGTCGAGGCCGAGCAATTGGCCAAGGATCTGGTTTCCTTCATTTCTCCCCAGGCAACCTTCGTGGCCAATGCCGCCGGCAACTCCATCGTGATGACGGACACCCAGGCCAACATTCGGCACATGGTGGAGATCATCAAAGCCATTGATTCGAGCGCCGAAGCGGAGACGGAGATTCGTGTGTTCCATCTGACCCATGCCAGCCCGTCCGATGTGGCCTCAGCGCTGTCTGGGGTGTTTCCCAGCACTAGCAGTTCGGGCAACAACAATCAGGCACCGGTCCGGTTTGGTGGAGGACCCTTTGGAGGAGCAGGAGGTTTTGCGGCAATGATGGGTGGCGGCGGTGGCGGTGGCGGGGGACGAGGTGGAGGCGGAGGCGGGGGTGGTGGTAATTCCGCATCCGGACAAAACGATCGGATCCGGCGTGCATCGCAGGTCATGGCAGTACCCGACTCAAGGACTTCCTCGGTGATCGTAACTGCTTCTAAGAATTTGATGACCCAGATCGCTGGTATGGTTCGCGAATTGGATGTGGTCTCCACCCGGGACCAGCAAGTGCACGTGTTTCGTATGAACAACGGCGATCCTCAGCAGGCGGCGCAGGTGCTGCAGAACATGTTCCAGAGCACATCGGGCAGCCGGACAGGCGCCAGTGGCAGTGCTCAGAACAGTGCGCTCATGCAGCGTCAGCAAAACAACAACCAGACCACGGGCAGCACCTCTAGTGGATCGGGTACCTTTGGGAATAGCGGCGGTGGCCGCTCCGGCGGGCAACTGTTCTGAACTTAAGAACCTTGAACGATTCCAGAATGAAAACCAGTGGTTCTATCTTTTCGCGATTCCTTTCCACGGCCCCGGCGCTCCGCGTGTTGGTCGCGCTCCTCGGATTGTCCCTAGTCCTACCTGCCATAGCCCAACAGCGCGGCGGCGGTGGCGGTGGCGGGTTTGGTGGTGGCGGTGGTTTCGGAGGCGGTGGTTTCGGAGGCGGTGGTGGCTTTGGTGGCGGCGGTGGCAATGGAGGCACCGGATCTTCCGGGCTCTACAATAACAACGGCAGAGTTGGCAGCGCCCTGATTTCGGTCGATCCGCAGACCCACAATCTCGTGGTCATCGCGGACGCCCTGACAGCCCTGCAAATTAGCAACGTCATCCGGAATCTCGATTCACCTAAGCCGCAGGTGCTTATTAAGGTGGTCTTCATGGAGGTTGAGAAGAAAAACGGCTCTGAACTCGGAGTCGAAGGCGCTTGGGCCAAAAACAACATTGGAAACAACATCAGCAGCAGTGGTGGTACCGTGATGGGTCTTTCAGGGGTGAACAGTATGAGCACCAACTTGAACGGCTTGGGGCAATCGATGGGAACGGCACTGACTCCGTCTTCTACCGCTACCGGCAATGGTTCCGGTGGCCTTTATTCCATCGCAGGCTCCGAGTTTCAGGCGACGCTCCGGGCTGTGGCTACATCTGGTAAAGCGCAGGTTTTATCCCGTCCGTCGATCATCGCCCGCGATGGCCAATTAGCACGCATTGTGGTCGGTCAAAAAGTTCCCCTACCCAGCGGTGTTTCCTATTCAGGTTCCGCTGGCAACACCATCCCCATTATCAATGTTACCTATGATGACGTGGGTATCATCCTGAACGTCACTCCGTTCATCGGTTCAAATGGTCAAGTCGAGATGATCGTCCAACCGCAAATCTCTTCAGTCTCACCGACTGAAAAGCAGTTCTTGTCGGCCAATGTCTCGGCTCCCTACATTAATATCCGTTCAGCCGACACCGTGGTGGTCACTCCGCATGCAGAGACCGTCGTTATTGGCGGCCTCATCTCTAATAAAGAATCTCAAGCCGAGACGAAGGTTCCCTACTTGGGCGACATCCCGATTCTGGGCAACTTGTTCAAGTCCCGCGCCAAGAGCGACACCAAGACCGAACTCCTCATCTTTCTGACGCCCTACATTCTCCAGGCACCTTCTCAGTTGGCTCAATTGACAACGAAGGAAACCCACCAAGCGTCGTTGATCACCAATTCTGTCTCAGAGATGGATCTCAACCGATTCCTTGAAAAGGTCCCGGTCAAATCAGACGCCCCGGCCCCGGCCCCTAAGTCCAAGGGATTCTTCAAAAAGTGACCCTTGCACTGAGTGGAGCCAGGCCAGCTCAGTCATCGGAGAGACCCGCCGGGTGGTCAGCACCAAAGTGTCGTTGACGGCGAATTCACCGCCCAACAGGGTCGTCCAGCGGGAGCCTGCAAGGAGCCTCTATATCGGGGCCCTTCGGAGACCCCAATCACCTTGATTATGAGCAAACTCGATTCCGTTTACGCGAAACTTCAGGTCAAGACCGGGGCCAAAATGGCCCTCATCGTTCTCGACGGCCTAGGAGATCTGGCGACCCGTTCCCAGAATTGGATGACGCCCCTGGAGGCGGCCAAAACCCCGAACCTCGACGCACTGACCCAATCGGGTTGCGCCCAGGGACGCATGATTCCGGTGGCACCGGGCATCACCCCAGGCTCGGGTCCGGGACACCTGGCCCTCTTCGGATACGATCCCATCGAGTGGGAGGTCGGCCGTGGAGTGATCGAGACGCTGGGTCTAGGCATCGAGCTCAAGAATGGTGACGTGGCCGCACGCGCAAATTTCTGCACCCTCGATCCGAAGGGAATTGTCACGGACCGTCGTGCCGGTCGCATTGCGACGGAGGTTTGCGAGCGTCTGTGCGGAATCCTCTCAGCGAAGATCCAGAAGATCGGCGCGACCGAGGTCCACATTTATCCGGGCAAAGAGCATCGTTTTGTCGTGGTGTTCCGGGGTCAGGGTCTGGAAGGCCCGCTGACCGACACGGATCCCAATCGCGAGGGACTGCTAATCGCCGAGGCCAAGCCGGTGGATCCGCAAAATGCCGGCCAGAAGAAGGTCGCTAAACTGATCGCTGATTTTTACAAGCTGGCCTTGCCGCTCTTGGCAGGTGAGAAGATGGCCAACGGGTTTCTCATGCGCGGCGTCGCCCATCAGCCCGAAATCCCGACCTTCGAGCAGCGCTACGGACTGAAGGCCGCGGCCATCGCGGTTTATCCGATGTACAAGGGCCTGAGCCAGTTGGTGGGTATGGTGAAGATTGAAGGGCCAGAGACCATCGCCCAGCAGTTCGAGCGCTACGTGAAGGAGTACGATCAGTACGACTTTTTCTTCATCCACTACAAGTACACGGACAAGGCCGGCGAAGACGGTGATTTCGCGGCCAAGGTGAAGGCCATCGAGGACTTCGATGCCGCCTTACCCATCTTCTTGGCCAAGAAGCCCGATGTCATAGCGATCACGGGCGACCATTCCACACCGGTGGCGGTGAAGGGTCACTCGTGGCATCCGCA
>Ga0114969_10000700_pt1 | contig 28963 bp, 33 predicted proteins | sample M_130807_MF_Meta_FD_87316 | JGI IMG/M metagenome (GOLD analysis project Ga0114969, IMG submission 87316) | Freshwater microbial communities from Lake Montjoie, Canada to study carbon cycling - M_130807_MF_MetaG | ecosystem: Environmental > Aquatic > Freshwater > Lake | place: Lake Montjoie...
GCATTACAGTGAGTAATTTTCTCGACAACCCACTACCGCCTGTCATTATCTTTTTCATTTTGTTCCAGTACTATGATAGTTTAACACAGTACGCTCCTTTGGGACTGCTCCCTTAAAATATTTAACTACATCCTTTCAGAAATTATACGTTGCTGTTATTTTTTTTACTGTAAAAAAATTTACACTGTTGGAAAATCAACACCTTACTTCTTTTCTTCTAATTTATTAGACTGTATCCAACCAGTTCGATCAGTACCATCTTTTACTACAACTTTCCACCAGCCCTCTGTTCCTGGTTGTTTAATACCCATTACAGATCCTTTTGCAACCCACCATGTTTTAGCACTAGTTTCTGATTCTTTAGCATACAAATACGAGTTTTCTTTTAATATTCTATCACCAAACAGTGTTACTGTTGGGTTAACTCCTGTCTGCATTTCCGTTACTTTTAAATCAGTGTCTGCTTTCTCAATTAATGGTGTTACTTCTTCTTTAATGGTTTTATTTTTTCCTTCGATTCCTGCAGGTGCTTTTCCGTCATCGGACTGCTGTGGTGCGGTTGCGGGTGACTCTTGGATAGGGGAGGGTGCTTTGGGGGTTTGTGTTTGAACCAACTCATCTTTCTTCTCCTCAGGTTTTCTTATTTCTGACGATATAACTGGAGGTTGAACCACTGGCTTTTCTACCACTGGCTTTTCTACCAGTGGCGCAATGACTACAGGAATATTAGATTTAAAATCCCAAATAGATTTGCGTTGCCCTTCTTTAATTAATTCAACTACTGCCATTTCAATTGCCGCTTTAACTGCATAAGTGCCTGGTTCGTTAATTGTTAATCCTGCCTCTGCTTCAAATGCCTGTGTGCCTGCATCAAAGAACTTCAATGCTGTTGCTGAATCTGCTGTACTTAAGATTGTCTTTTGTACTGTTACCACTGCTAGTACTTTACCTGTGTTTACACTAACTGCTCGAACACTGATAGTTACAGTATCTTGACTCCATTGTGTTTGCTTTCCAATACCAAATATACGCATACCAGCACCGCCACTATTGACAGTGGTGTCGTAGCCTACAATACCACCTTCCATAATAATACCAGCAAACTGCATGGCCATTAGTGGTTTGGCATTGTTGCCTTCATAGGCTTCGCGCATCTGACGAATAATTAGTCTTTCTTTGGTCAAGTTATCAATGCCTACACGTTCAACAACTTCAAACCATTGTCCTTGGCCAACACCTTGAAGTGCTTGTATTAGGAATGTCTCGGCACCTTGTGTAACTGCTGAACTTAAACTGGCCACGTTGGCTTGTGGTCGACGTTGTCCTGTTTTATCTTGAAAGCTATAAACTGCTACACTGATGGGTTTACCTGCGGCTGGCGCAGGTATAGTGTCAAACTCTTTCTTAACACCACGCATGGATGTAGTTACTGTTGGATCCGCTTCAGATAACCCTGTGCTTTGTATTGCGGCACATCCACTTAATAAGGCAACTATAGATAATGATAATAATGCACGTTTCATTTATTAATTTCCTGGCATATTAAATGATTCTAACGGAACATATATAGAAGTGATGCTGCCTGTTGTATCTGTTACAGTTAATAAAATACAAGTCCCGTTAGCAGATCCTGTACAGTTTATAGCATCACTGACTCTTGACCAGCTAATTTTACTACCTTGGAAATTGATAGAACCGGTGCAAGTTGAACTGGTTGTAACTGTACAACTATTATTGGCAAACATAGCCGTTGCTACGTTTTGGCTAATTTGTGCGTATATACGTGATTCTAAGTTGTTTAGGAACTTTGATAAATTTGTATTCTTAATATCACTTGCGGCTTTGTCTAATGCTGATTGAACTTTGTCATCGCGGGCCTTTTGTCTCACCGCCTCTTGATTTTCGATTGTTAAGACGTGTGAACTGTATCCAACGCCGCTAAAACTTGGACTTTTAAATTGATAATCGCCCAACGGGGCCGCGGCAATACTAAATGATACTGCCAAAGCCCAGATGGAAATTAAGGTTCTTTTCATTGGTTCGCTCCCAGAATACTATTAACCCTTATTGTATTTACATTAAAGTGCATATAAATTTTAACACCATATAACAAACAGATTAAAAAAGGACTTCAAGAGTCCTTTTTGTGTATTTTAGTATACAATTTTATTTAATAGCAAATCCAATTTTTCCAACTGGTCTGCGTGTAGCGTAGTAATTGCCGCCTGGGTCCATTAGGATCTTGCCGGTAAACACTGGTGGATAGATAACTTCAAAGTTGGAGAAGAACGCACCACCCTGTGCGGCATCTGTGTCTTTGGTCACAGTCAAAGTAGTCTTAACTTGGATCATGTTACTTCGTTCCAAACACATTCTAAAGAATTTATCAGTTAATGGATTGTTGTTGATTTTATTGGCAATACCCTGTGCTAACCCTGCCAGCAAGTGCCACCCTATTCTATAGTCATTGCGCTGGTCATCATCAGTACCCTTGTATGATAAGAGAGTATTTAAATTGTTTGCTTTTAACTGTTTTGGTGACACGTGTTGTTGGTCGCTGTCAATAATGGCCAACAATGCGTCAGATTGAACTCTATTGATAATCTCAGTATGCACACCTAATTGTAGTACTCCAGCAATAGATCCATTTCTATACCATTGATTGCTACCAGCTACATAATCCATGTCTGGGTTTTTAATCATGAGTACAACATCATACAACTTTTTCATTTCTTCTTCATCAAACATGCCTTCAAAACGCTCTGGATATTTTGTAATGTCGTCTACCATACCTGAAATACTGGCTTTGGCACCACCTTTTTTATCCTTGCTACTTACACGAATAATGTTGTTGTCATCAATGATCAAGTAACTGTCATATAATTTTTCAGCTGGATCATTTGGGAATTCAACTCCTCTAATCTTAGCAAATCCGCCAGCTCCACCTAATATTGAATCTTCGGCTTCTTGCCATGAACCACTAAGGAATCGTTGTTTAACTAGGGCAATAGGTGCCGCCGTTTCACCTAGATCAATTTCATAACTTTTTGCATATTTGTTTGCGCCTGAAACTGGGGAGTTTCGACCTGCGGCAACATTCTCAAGTAGTGCGACTACTTGATCCTTTATCTCTTGACTTAAATCAGCTCTACCAGCAATTACACTGGCAACATCACTAGGGATATCATCTGTTGCAATTTCTGCATTAGTAGAAGCAATACCAACTGGTTTTAAATTAGTTGACGCTCTTTCTTGTACACCTGAAACTTTATCTTCCTCACCTTTTTTAGCACTGAGTTGCTGATAACCAGTTAGATCTGAAAACAACTTGGTTTGTAAAAAGATTGGATATGCTCCAGGTTTTCTTTTTCCTTTTAACGCAATCCATCCTACTCGTTTACCTGTTGCCGCATCTTGAAAAACCAATGCCATTGCAACACCTGCTTTGTCTGGAGTTGATAGTCCGCTTGTAGCTGGGAGTGTTTTAAAGTCTGCTGTGGCAATACCGTTTGCTTCAGCAAAAGCAGTTAATTGTGCTATCAACTCGCCTGGCTCAAGTTCAGTTTCTACTTCTGGAATAATAACAGCATCAATCATGTCAATGACAGCGCCGGCATTATTTTTAAATGACACACGTTTTCCTCGACTGGCTTCTTCGGCTCGTCGTAACATGCCGCCTTCTGATTCAATTAAAAATTCTTTTGCTCTCATAGTAGAGTATTTATCAGATTTCTGGGAACAGACAATCCTGAATGAACACAGCGATATCGGCCTCGTTTAGTCCTAAACTTGCCATTACTTTGGGTGTATGTGGATTTTGTTTTTGATTATCGCAGTAATAATTTTGATGTGCTGATGTATCAAGACTAGTATTGTTTGTCTCAGAAACCGCACTCAAATAATGCTGTAAATTATAGCTGGCCATTTCAGAAATTTGTGCTAGTTCTGATTCATCACTAACATTACCAGCGGCCACCATTGACTCTGTGAATATACGTTTAGCCCACTCAGGAAGTTCACGCTGTTTGCGCCATTCTAATTTGGCAACTTCATCCCTAAACCACTCGATCATTGGATGGAATACGTCACCGGCTGGACTAAAATCATGAAAGCATCCAGTGATTTTTGTTTTACCAGCTACAACATCAAATCCAAATATAGGAGCGGGATTATGTGTATGTGGGAATACACAACAATGCATCATCCAAAGTCCCTTTGTCTTTCTGGCATCAACTACATCAATGTGTGCCCGTCTGTAGTTTTCACTGGTCCAAACACGATTGACCCAACCAGGTTGATTAAACCGATCCATTCCTGGTTCGTTAATTTCTCTTCCAGTCAAGTCAAACTGATTGACAAATTCTTCTTGGATACCTATTAGTGTATCCCATACATTATTTGTTGAGTTCATTCATGTCTTTCATAAGACTAATGGCAAAATCAAAAGCAACATTGGCTTCATCACCCATGGTGTCATTTAACTTGCTACGAATCTTATTTTTAAGTTCTTCACCGTTTTCAAATTTGTACATAGTTCCAGATCCTGGAACACGTTTAGCAATCATTTGTCCACCAGCAAGGTCGCCCATGTGTCTAACATATACGTGTGCAAACAGTCTATCTGGATTTGGTGCTAGTTCGTCTTTGATATATTTTAGGTATCTATCAACTGTTGGACATAGTTCTGGTGGTTTGGTATCTTTCCACAATTCTAAATAATCTTGATAGATAGAATTTGCTCTACATAGATCATCTAGACCATCCATTGATCCGTTTATCATGGCAAATGACTCTAGTACATGATATATTGGATGCAGATTAAACAAAAAGGTGGCATACCGTTCTTCAGTAATGTTACCACCCAATAGTTCTTTTACAAACGCAGTACGTTCAGCGTCATGATGCTTTTCAGCAGTTAACTCTCTTAAACTCATTCTTCTTCCAATTTAATTTGTAGTGGGAACCCGCTTGCTCTTGCCAAATTAGTTGATTCAACTGCTTTAGCTTCTGCAATTTCAAAAGTATATGTGCCAGCAACAGCACTACCTTGTTGATGAATTTGTAGTGTGATGTCTCTTGCAATTTCTTCAGTGTGCTTGAACACTTCGGTTAGAATACCAACAACAAAGTCCATTGGGGTATGATCGTCATTAAGTAAAATTACCTTCCACTTTTTTGGCTCCATGACCTTTTGTTTAATTTTTTCGTCTAATTTGATGTCTGTTGTAGTTGTCATTTATTTTTCTCCGTAAAAGGGGAAGTTGCCTTCCCCCTTATTATATTACTTAACCTCGACGATGTCAATCAAGCGTGGCTTCAATTCTTCAGGTATTACTCTTTCAATAATTACTTGAAGAACGCCGTCTTGTATTGTAGCACCGTTAACTATCATATGCTCTGCCAATGTAAACTGGCGAACAAAATCTCTGGCGCTTAATCCTCTGTGCATATACACCGTAGTTGTATTTACAGTTTCAGATTTTTGTCCTTTGATTACTAGTTGGTCTTGGTCAACCTCAACAGTAATTTCATCTTTCTTGAATCCGGCAACAGCAATTTCAATGATATAATTGTCATTGTCAGCTTTGAGTATGTTGTACGGGGGATAGTTGGATGCTAGTTGATTTGCAAATCTTGATTCAAATGTGTCAAACATTCTATCAAAACCTACAAGTGCTCTATTTAGAGCTTGAGTGTCAATACGTGTTAATGCGTTCATAGTTTTCTCCTTTATTAAGCAAGAACGTTTTTGGACATCATGTCCATTTTGTGCAACCCCACCCGGGCATTGCATAAAATTATTTATCTCTACTTTATTATTTTTTATAGTAAATCATAAAGAAAGTAATTTTATTAAGTATTGCTCTTTTTGTTGTTTTACTAATACGTTATATGAGTCCATTCCTTTGGCAAATTTATACATTGTTATTGAATCTAACTCTTCTTTACTTATACCTATATTATGTAATCTCATTATAGACCAATTCTGTAGGCTGTTTGTTTTCATTATTTTTAACATAATACCATATGCTATTTCTTGGGCTTCAGAAAATGTCATGTTTTCATTTGCCCAACTAAGAGATGCGCTTGGTATCGGAAATGTGTAACCATATTTTTCTGGGTTGTCTCCAAATATGCTTCCCATGCCCCTTGCCAAATATAATGGATGAATGCCTGCGGCATCTAACATACACTCATCAGAACTCATATAATTTTCTAATTCTTTTATTGTGGTTTTTGTTTCGTGTGGTAATCCAACAATAAACCCAGAAGTAAGATGTACAGACTTGCCCCATGCGGTTTTTAAATCGTAAAGAGTTTGTTTTATTTTATCTGAATGCATTCCTTTGCCAATAGATTCACCAGATTTTTTGTTAAAAGTTTCAATACCAAAAAATTGATTAACAACTCCAGTTTCTTTTAGTATGTGTTTCATTTCTGGATTTGAGTGATATAGTTCTAATCTAGCAAAGCCTCCCCATTCTATTTTAAATGGCAAATTTGCTATAACATCATGTAAAAATTCAGCTTTTTCCATAGAGTCATTAGTAGTCTCATCCATAAACATATATTTTGTAGTGCCAAAATTTTCGTAATTATATATGAATTCAGATTGTAACGTTTCTTTGGATTTAGTATAATCTCCACGTTTTTTTCCTATCAATGGAAAATTACAAAACTTACATTTAAAAATACAACCCCTAGCAATTTCTATTGGTAAGTATTCGTCTTTACGCACAAAATCATTTGGTAAAAATTTTATCCTAGATGTATTGAATTCATTATACTCGTAGTTGCCAAACGATTCAATAATATTTTTAGATGGTCCATTGAATACAGGCTCAGGATTCGTTGAGTCGTATAACCATTTGGTTAAAACAACAGCAGATAAATCTGCATTTCCTTTTATATAGTAATCAGCAACAATTCTTCTAGCAAATCCGTCTGACTGCATGGCCTGCCATGCTTTAGCTCCTCCAATTACAATTTTTATTTTTTCATTCTTACTTTTAATATATTTGAAAAATTCTTTCATGTCTTCAGTTGAATGACTAAAAACGTATTGTGCTGTTGGCATCCACCTTTTTGCTATAAAGTCTTTAAAAGATATATTTCCGTCAATTGCATCTAATAAATCCTTTGAATTTAAGTCAGTATCAAAATACGAAAGAAATGTTGTTGAAAACCCTACCCATAATGTATCTTTTGATACAAATTTATCTACTATCTTTTTTAATTCGTCTAATGTATAATGAGTAAAATAATCAACTATTTGACAAGAAAAGTTATTATTTCTCAGATGAGTTGCTATAAGATATGCTCCAGCATTTTTCCCATAGCCAGTGTTACATATATCTGAAAATATTAATATTTGCATCAGCTATTTATTTTATAAACTTTCTAGATTTTGTATATTAGACCACTTTTTTAGCTTTTCAATTTTAGCCCTTGTGGCAATTTCTAAAGCATCTTGATTAACGACTCCCATCTTTTCTAAGATGCAGATCATGGCAATCATATCGCCCAATTCTTCTTCCAGATGTTCTCTGTTAGTTTTGGCCTTGCCCGGCTTAAAGTTATCAATACCAAAGCGGCTAATCTTGCTAACTGCTTGAATAACTTCTGCACATTCTTCTTGCAGAATATCCATAACTTCTTTTACATCGGAGTTCATTCGAATTTCCTTCGTAATTTTTTAAACATGGTTTGTACACCAATTGCTTGGCGTCTAGCATCTTCCAATGCGTGGTGTTTGTATGCTTGAGGCATTTCTGGATCCATTCCCAAATCAAACAATGTACGAGTATCCCTAACGTCCCAGAAATTCCAAGGATATGGTTTACCAAGTTGGCGGAAATAGTGTTCTAGGATTACGATATCAAATGTCGCACCATGACTCCAAAAGCGACTAGAACTCGTACAAAACTTGTAGAATTTTTCCATTGCCACTTTGATGTCAACACGATTGTTGGGATCAAATGCTTCGTCTTGTGCGGCCTTGTCTTGGTCCGCCCACCATTTGATTGTGCTGTCATCTACATGTGTGTCTAATGCAGAACAGCTATCTACGTCCACACGTAGATAAAATTCATCATAAACTTCATAACCATTTGGATTAAAAGTAACTGCGCCTATTGTAAGTATTTGAGCGTTTGGAGAGGTGGCTAGAGTTTCCAAGTCCACCATTAAATGCTTTGCCATTTGAGCCTTTCGTATTAGTTTTATATTATAACACGATAGTTACAATAATAAAACCAGTTTGGTTAATAAAGTTTATTAGGTAATTGCTCTTTTTCCAACTTTTTCTTATAGCGTTGGATACCGGCGGCTTTTTTGCGTTTGCGTTTAGTAGTTGGTTTTTCATAGAATTCTTTTTTACGTAGATCATCAAGAATTCCATTCTCTTCAACTTTCTTTTTAAATCGACGTAATGCTCGGCCCACGTCTTCACCATCTTTAACATATACTATCATTATTCTTCCTTTGATTCATCATCAATATCCTCATCTTCTTCAGTAAATGATGCTACCACTGCATCTAAATTATAAATCCTATTTTTACTAATAAGTCCATATGGAGTTATTTCATCATTAGTTATATAGTGCGTATTGGGTTGAGCCAATAAAAAAGTAACAAACAATTTGGTAGTTGGATCACAATTATCAACATCAATTACTGTGACATCTGCTTGCATTGCCACACTCAACAACCAACCAATATCTGTTTCTTCTTGGTCGTAAATGAAAACATTTAATTCTTCAATATTATGACTCAATATTGTTTGGAATTGTTGTTTGACATTTAATGATGGTTTGATTAACAAATAGCTCATATTTAAATTGAACAGTTTGTCTGGAGGTGTGATTATGTTTATTTTTCCAAGGTTCATATTATGATTTATTTTTGATTCGTTGCCAAATTGACTCTTCAGTTTGTTCACTGTTTTGAACATAATCTACTGGCGGCTTTTCTTCACTTGCTGATCCGCTTGTTTGACTATGTAAGTCATTTTTTTTTTGGTCACTGTCTGTGATTGTTTCTTGTTTAGGAAAATCTGGCTTGGGGGTTGTTAAATCCCGTTGCAACTCTGGAAATAATTTGTATTTTGATGCAATTTCTGATTTTTTATCATCAGTTAACTCGTCCCATGGAAGCTGTTCAATTATACCCAAGTCTTTTAACATTTCTTGATGCTTAATTGTATCACTGGGATTTTGTTCTTTCCATACTGTCTTTGCAGATTTTTCTTTTTTTACTTCTTTATCAGCTTCCTCAATCATCCGGTTCCATTTGTCTAGCTCTGACTCTGTAGGTACTTCTTCTACAGGTTCCTCCGGTGCTGTTATATCACCTCCTAGTGCAGTCAACGGTGTTTCGCTTGGAACTTCTTCTGTGTGTGTTTGTTCTTGTGTACGTGGTGGATCCCACTCTAATTCAATTTCTGTTTTTGGTAATTCTTCTTTAGGAATAAACTCTGTAGGTTGCGGCACAAAGTCATTAATACTTACAGCCTTAATAGGTTCTGTGTCTTCACGCTTCCAACCAAATGTCATTTGTGCGGCTAGTAACATGATAACTGCCAACGGATCAAACACAACAACTATGAGAACAATGATCCATGTTACTGCTTTTTCCAACATGTTTTCATCTGCACCTTTATCACCGTAGATAAATTTGGCGATGTATTTTATTGGGCCTACTTCAGCTTCTACTTTACGTACCTCTGCACGAATTGGCGCGGCCTCGTCATTAAGAGTAGCAATAAGTTTTTGGTTGGCTTCAATGTCTTTGGCCAAAGCAACACGATCACGGGACTGATTTTTCCGTATGCTGACTGCTTTGTCCGCACCTTTTTCATCTTGACTGCGGCCCATGACTTGGTCAACTGCCTCATCCATTTGTTTGAGTTGCTTGCGGTTGGCTTCAATATTTTCTCGTGCTGTTTTGATTTTCTCATCATATATTGCAATCTTGCTTTGAACATCACCTGACACTAAATTTTGATCATTATGCGCTTTGCTGAGGAATCCAAAAATACCCATTGAAGTTATAAGCATCAACACAACCACAGCAGTAATCATGTAATATCTCATAAAACGTGGAGCACGTTCCCAATTGGCCTTCAGCCAACTGGCGCAGACAAGTTTACCTATTTCTAATGCTGACCCCATTATTATAATAGGTATTGCCGCCGCAGAAAATATAGCGGTTAATCCCACTACTGAGTAATAGATTGCAACCGCCGATATTGTTAATCCTGTAAGTAAAAGTAACCAAGCTAAAGTCATATTTTATTTATCAGTAAAAACCCATGTGTTAGAATTTGTTTTATAACATGCCCACTCTTCAAAAGAACGTTGATCTGATTTAAGTGTTACAACACTATAAATCCTACGACACATGTCACCGTTTTTAGTCACAGTGGCCATTACAGACACTTGGCCAGTATGGTATCCATCATATGAATACCATTTGGTTACTTCACCATTATCTAACCTGTTCAAAGCAATGAATACTGCCTGCTGATGTTTTAAGCTATCCTCTTTGTTTAAAGAACTAAACAAGGATCGATATACATTGAAAATTACACCAATGCTACTAGTTGATTCTAACTCATTTTGGTATAGGGGTTTATTCCAACTTTGAGCATGAACACCAGTTACACTAGTGAATATTACGGCCGTCAATAACTTCCCAAGTACCATCATATTTTTGGCAAGCATATCCTCTCCCTTCTATGATTCTACCACTAGGCAATTGATGCCGATACGGTTGTTCAAAACATTGTTTTGCAACGCCCATTTTTTTGATTCCAATTTGTTCAATTGGGTCATCGTTACACCTAATCAAAGTTTCACTAGACACAGTTTCTTTATCCTGTACTCTAATTTCTTGACTGGTATGGCAATACTGCTTTGCTGACTTGACCGGGGTTGATGAACACCCGGAGCCAGCAACTGCCAATGACACGATTAGAAGCAGACCAATCGTTTTCATGATTAGCCCTTGCTTGCTTTGGCTTCTGCAATCAATTGGTCAAAAACTTGCTTGGGCATTTTTAAACGAACAAACGTATAGTGACGACCGTTCATTGTAAATTGACCCATCTCACGTTGCAAGTGCTCACGAATGGCAGTATTCTTAACTTGATAAGAAATCAAAGTCTTAGTAGACTTTTTATCGTTAACAAAACTAATTTCAGTTGAGCTGTTAACTTCGCTGTTGATACGTTTGGCAAAGTTATTCATAGCAATGGCATACATTTGTTCTTCAGCGGCTTGCTGGTATGCGCTTTCTCCAGCACCACAAGCATACGCATATTCCTTAGTCCACCAGAACCAACCTTCAGTTCCAGCTTGCGCACAAGATTGATACCAATCTGGTTGTGCATAAGTTTTGCGTTCCTCAACAGCTTTCATTGAACCACAAGCGGTCAAAACTGCTACGATAGGTATTAAAAGAAACTTTTTCATTTTGCCATCTCCTGACTCTGTGTTTTAACTGTGTCTACGCCTTTGTCCAACATCTTAGCAATGCCGGAGAATCCAACAGTTGCCAGGACTAGTCCAAAGACTGTGCCTAAAATAAAGCCTTTCATAATACGCCTTTCTGTGTGTGTTAATAAAATAAAGCCTTTACACCTATATTATAGTGTAAAAGCTTCATGTTGTCAAAGATTTTGGTAAACCAATTATTTGAAAAAGATCAATGCAAGTAAAACTGATTGAACAATAAAACCAAAACCAATTGTTGCAACATTGAGCATGTCTTTGGCTATAATTGCACGGGCAAACAATAATGTTAAACCTCCCCAAATTAGAATGATCACATCCATTCCGGGAAGTTTGTCAGTTAGCCCCATACCAACTGCAAAAAATGTAGGCACTGTTGCAGAATGTAATACAATGTTAGCAAGCCACCCCAGTGTTTCAGTTGAAATGGTTTTGAATTTATCTTTGATCATGTTGATGATGCTTGTTACAAGTTGTTCAATTTTTTCCATTTTTGTTATCCCTATAAAATATGTGTCGTCCAATTTTACCAATTTTCTCTTTGCCCCACTGCGGGTTTACATAGTCTGCATGATAATATAATGCATCCTTCATAATGTCAAGTCTAAAGTCTTCCAATAAAACTTTTTTGGCCACTTTGTAAGACTCGTCATACAAGGCCGATGAACGAATCAGCGGCTGACCACCATTTTGGCAATACCAACTAAATTGGCAAACTACCTTTTCGTAAAACACATTTTTTTGGTAAACAACAGCACACACATCGCTTGGAAATTTTCCAGACTCTGCTCGATTCATTGTTACCTGTGCTACTGCCACTTTACCTTCAAACGGTTCACCTGCGGCTTCATGATAAATGTTTTTGGCAAGACAATCTAATTGCCTTTCTCTATCTCTAATTGATATAACATCCTTTGATGAAACAAATTGTGTCTCTTTAAGGGTGTTGATCTTTTTGAGGGTCAGTGTTGATACTAAACTACCAATAACAAATACCCCAATAACTAACATTAAAAGTCGTAAAACTTTTTCCATACTGCTCTCCTTTCATTTGGTGTGTTCAAAACAAACACATTACACTAAGGGAGATGACTGCACTACTTGGCTCTAACCCAAAGCAGATTCTGTCTTCTCCATCGGTACATAATAAGTGTTAGCCTATTATGCACTTTTGGCAAGCCTGGCATCCCGTACTCCGGGTTTCTAATTGGCCAAGACTCGCGGATTTGTTCATTGGGATCGCCAATTTACAAATCTACTATCTTAGTTTCTCTCGAAACTCTACTTCTATATAGCTTCTGTACGAAAATCTTGGGTAAAAACGACCCATTATCGACGCATTTTGGCAATATCCTGTGCTTCCTCGTTACTAAAAACTGGTACGGCATTGCTCTTATGCATAGTGGCAATGCCCTTTATCATTGTACCTGTATAAATTTTATCTGGCGGTTTAGTACACGCTCCGCCACTAAAAGGCAAGCTAGGAATTTTTGGTTCATTGCTACCTCTATAGTTTCTTGGCTCTGGTTGCCAAACATCGGCCTCCAAAGCACGTTTTTTCTTACGTTGCTCTTCCTCAATGCCATAACGTTTGATAAGCTCTTTCCAACTTTCATCAAGTTGCTCAGACTTACGCTTTGCTTCGGCACTTGCCCATTTTTTCTTGCCTTTTTTCTTTCCTGTTGTGGAAAGCCAAGGACCTTCTAAATGCATTGTCATATGATTATTATACGACAATACTGATAAAAAGTCAATGATTTTGGTTACCGTCAAACCCTAAACGATTCTCCACATCCACAGCGGTCACGTTCGTTGGGATTGACGAAATCAAAACCTTCATTTAGTCCATTGCGGACCCAATCCATTGTTAAGCCATTTAGATACACTAGACTTTTGGCATCTACTAATAAAACAAAATCTTTTTGAGCAAAGTTGGTAACACCGACCTCAGCTTCATAGCTATCCACATATTCCATAGTATAGGCCAATCCACTGCATCCTGTGGTCCTTACACCTATGCGAATACCTGCGCCTTTGCCACGGCGCTCTAAATTCAGTTTAATCTTTTTATACGCTGTGTCGGTTACGGTAATCATTTACAGCCGCTTTGATGGCATCCTCGGCCAATATGCTACAATGTATTTTAACCGGAGGTAACGCAAGTTCTTCAGCAATTTCACTATTTTTAATAGATGATGCTTGATCAAGACTCATACCTTTTACTAACTCAGTAATAAGAGAACTGCTAGCAATAGCACTGCCGCAGCCATACGTTTTAAAACGTGCATCGGTAATAATACCATCTTCTACCTTAATCTGTAGTTTCATTACATCGCCGCAAGCTGGTGCGCCAACCATACCGGTACCAATTGTAGGATCACTCTTATCAAAAGATCCAACGTTCCGGGGATTTTCATAGTGGTCAATTACCTTTTCAGAATAAGCCATTGTATACCTTTATTTTTTAGCAATCATAGCTTGAATTTTTTCCTGAATAATCTTTGCCCAAAATGGCTGCGGAAAATTCCAACCTACAAATGCTCCTACTGCTACCCAAAATAATGTGTCTAACATAATACACCCTCCAAAAAAGTGTACTAATATTTATCTATTATTTTGGCACTTCAAACACAACCCTTATATCTCCGTCATGCGATAACATGTCTTGAAAAAAATCAACCCTACTTTCTAATGAAAGAATATTTAATCCCAAGTCAGTAATTATGCTGTCGATATGTTCTGATAAAGGTTTGGGATTATACGGACTAAGTCCTCTACTACTGTACCAATCAGACGGTGTTAATAATAACGGAAACATTGCTGGGATACCTAGATATCCTCTACCGCCAGGTTTTATTATTTTACTAAAATCTATAATAAACTTTCCAATAGTTTCCCAGGTCACTACTTGAATATTGATAGCAAACGCCGCATCAAATTTTTGAGTATATTTAACTATAAAATCATGATCGTATTTTTCTATAACATCTACGTTTGATCCCATTACATCAAAACCTGTAATATTTGGTATATATTTTTTAAATATGTTCCACCCACACCCTATATCTGCAATACTCTCAGGATTAATTTCTTCTAAGAATTTTAAGTAATAAAATGGAGTTATTGAAAATCTCTTCTTTGATGGCCTATGCCGATTAAATTTTATGTTAGGGTTGCCTAAGATTTCTCTTGGGGTAACAGCAAAGTCTTCCCAAAATGTCTGCCCAGTGATATCCATACCATTTTTTCTACTAGCTTCTAAGATATTCCTAACACAATATACCAAATCATATTCTGATGATATCGCCTTGCCCCGCGGTGTCTCCATAAACTCCTTATAAAAAATATCTTCGTTTATGTGGTTTATCATTTATTTTCCTTTCAGTTTTTAGATTTTACTGGGCGGATCTGCCCAAACATTTACCAAATTTGCTTGCCAATACCATCCTTTACTTCCAAAGTTAATTCCAAGAATTAACCGATCTTTATCAATAGTATTTGCCAATACCCTGTGTCGAAGGTATGCAGGAAACAAAATAAAGTCACCGGTATTAACTGAGATCTCATGTTGGAATTGATATTTCTTTTTATAGTTTACAGGTTGCACTGATAATACTGTATCAAGTGGATTTTCTAAAATCAAGTTACCTTGTTCTGGGCTAGCATCAACATACAATACTGCTGTAAACGGTATACTCATATGTAGATGGCTTTCAATCCATCCACCCTTTGGTGTTTTATTTGCCCACATCTGTGCAACAAATGGTTCAAGGCCTTCGTAGTAGTCTAACTCTTTCCAGTATTTTTTAGCTTCTTCTGTTGCAAAATTAACAAAGTCATTTGTTTCATCTGGGAAAGTTTTATGTATATATTCTTCTTCTAAGTAAGAACAAAAATTGTCTTCCCCTCTCATAAACTCTTGATTGTTACTTTTAACTCGATCCCATACGGAATCTAATTTTGGAAACAACTTGTTTTTTAAATCAGAGACGCCAGGATAAGTTGTTTGATATATTTTAATAGGAAAAAGTTGTGTAACATTGCTCATAATAAATTTCCATGTATTAACACGATTTGCACAAAATTTGGATCGCCTTGTATAGACACTTTTAAATCAATTTCTGCATTTATTAGTTGGTCTTCAATTTCTTTTTTTGTGAACGACGCTTTTAAAGAGTTTAAAAAATCATTTTTAAAAGATTGATTCTCATTGCCGGCCATTGTTGACACAACATTATTTGCAATATCTATATTGTCTGGTCTTATTAGATCCATTACAAATACTGAACAATTTGATGTTGCAATACGTTTTACTGTATTCCAAAAAATTGACGGATCATGCACATGATGTAGTGTCCCCGAAGATACAACACAGTTTGTTTTTATATCTTTAATATCATTAAATTTTGATTCAAATAACGTTATACGATTTTCTAATTTTTTAATATTGATATTCTTAGTTGCTGTGTCAATCATATTTTTAGATCCGTCAACACCAATAATAGATATATCTGGAAATTCTAAACACATTCTTATTAAGTATTTTGCAGGACCACAGCCTAAATCTACGATAGTACCTGATGTTATGTTACAGTATTCCTTATACCAATTTATGAATGCGTCTTCAGAATAATCTCGTTTGGCATTATTGAATCCAATTACTTGATCATTGTCATCCATAATTTCCGGTTCAGTAACACGAAACATTAGTTAACCTTCAGTAGATTTACGAGCGTTCTTTACTGTTGTTACATCGTTGCGTGTTTCTTTGCATAACTTGGCCAATTCTTGGCAATGCTTGCGTACACGAGTACCAGCGGCACCTACTTCTTTATCGTAAAACTTTTCAAAATCTGCTTCCATTGCTTCTACGATTTTTGTAAACTCTTGATATTTATTTGCTGACATAATAGTCTCCTTTGTATGTATTAGTTATTACCAGTGTCTAATTGTGTTAGCAATAATGAATAGGCAAGTTATCACATGTATTATTACCCAAAAAGTTTTTAGGAACAATGCAATTCTTGCTTCACGTATTGTTAGAATTGGTACATCTGGTCGGTCATCATCAGTTGACCCCATCAAATGGCCCGTTGCTCTGGCCCATATTTTTTCAAAACTATTCATATCTTCAATAACAGTTGCTCTAGCCATTTTTGACAGTCTGGCCAATTTCGATATATGTGTGCTCTACCACCAGCTTGGATCCATTCTTCACAATTACTAGTACGGTCATCAATTAAGATATCGCCAGGCTGACAATGTTTATGCTTGTCGTTACTATAAGGACCAAATAGCACTGGGATACGTTCAAAACGTTCGGTTGCCCACAGAACTTTATCATAGGCCGCATACTGCATATCATTATTATGTGGTAGTGCTGTTAGGAAACGCAAGTCGTCTGCTAGACCATCTGCCACTAGATTACGACAAAGGTCAATTAATTCAAATGCACCTTCTTTGATTGGCAAGTTACGATAGAAACGACTGTTGCGTTTAAGCTCTTGCCATTTGTCGTCTGGAATACGTGCCCACTGGTCTCCGTTAGGGAACTTTAGTTTGAGAAAATCTTCGGCTGCTGTGCGCCAATCAGCAACAACATCATCCATGTCTAAATATATAATCATGTTGTAATTATATAGGTATTATTTGATGCTGTCAACTGTCTGCAAAGACATTTGAGCTGCCGCTTGCCGCACTATTGGGAACCCAGTTACCGTGACCGCCTGTAGAGTCTCCCAATCTGTGTACTGGAATATTATTGGCAAACACAGTGCCGCTGGCACCTACTGCTGGATCTCCGCAAAGAGTCTTGTCACCTTTACGTATTACTGGTTCATTGTTTACAAATACAGATCCACTGCCACCAACATAGTGTGTTTGATGAAATGGTACCCTGTATCCGGAATGACCGGCATGCGCATCCGCACTCGCTCTAACTACTGCTGGCATTACATTCTCCCTATCATAACTTCAATGACGCCTTCAACACCGTCAAAGTTTTCAATTGCTTTACCAATTACACTTCCGTATACTGGTGTAGCACTTGGTCTGGCAAAGCCACCACCACCAGATACTAAAAAGTCACCCTTACGTATGCGTCCTCTAACCTTAACTGGTACTCGACCCTGTAGTGCAATGGCCACAACGTGTTTGCCACCACACTCTTTATTCATTAAGTATGCTGGGTTAGTGGATACAACACCAGCTACTCTGCATGTTGAATCTTCTGCTAGTGTGACTTCTTTTTCTCCGCCAAGCTCAACCACTGTGCCTGGCTCATAGTTTGAATCTGCTTCGTAATATTCTGCCAAGTCAGCATATGTTGCTTGCCACTTGCCAGTTAAACTCCAATCGCCAACTATTGTACCAGCAGTGGTTGATGATCCAGTAGTTATTGCCGTTGTTTTTAAAGTGGTCGCAATTGTTACTAATCCATCTGTGTCAATAGTCATTCTATCAAGGTATGTACTGGCCTTGGCTGTTTGAAATACCAATGTTTCGTAAGTTGAGCCGGCATTGGCTATTACTCCAATTCTTGGATTATAAGATGAACTACTGGTTCTAGCTAGTTCAATAATGCCAGTAACACCATCTGATTTACCTATAAACTTGGCGGCGGCACCACCAGCTGTAGTTCCAGCAACAACTGACATAGTGGGACCATTAGTACTACCAGAACCCCCAAATTCTACAGTATTAACTCTTACGTCCATTTTGAATAATGGGTTACTATCTGGAAACGCATTACCAAAAGCAATTTCAGTAGTGCCCAGTGATGACGCAGGTGAATACAATCTAGCCCTAACGAAAGTGTCACCGTTATAGTTAACTTTAAACGACATTAAATCTATATTTGTGGCACCATCAATCCAACTGTCCACAGTTAATTTGGTTGTTGTTATTCCACCACTAAATGTGGATGCTGTTGATGTAGAGGCTCCACGGCCAGTAACAGTATCTAGAGTATCTGCTTCAGCACTTAGATAAGGTAATGCTGGGAATGTACAATTAGAGCTTAATGTTTTATTAGTCAGTGTTTGATTAGTATCTAAATCAACAATGTCACCCGCGGCAGTTCCACCAATTGCCTTGCCTAATACTTGAGTAGCACTTAAAACTGTGGTGTTATTAATTTTAAAAGTTTTACTATTTGGTATGTTCCAATGTTCACTACTGGTCCAATTACTATTTGTGTTATCCCATACAATTGTTTTGTCTGTGGTACCTTTTAATGTTATACCTCCGCCATTGGCTGTAAAATTATCTGCACCACCAATGACTAACACTGTTAAACTTCCGCTTGTAACATGCGGAACATTAACTGTGATTTGTGTTGCACTATCAATTGATGCAATTTTCGCATTTGCTCCAAGAGCTCCTGAACCAAATTGTTTTTCAACTGTTTGACCAATAATGTATCCCGCAGTGGACGCAACCTTAATTATGTTTTCTCCAGCAACAATATCTACGGTAGATGACGTATTAGATAAAACAACACTGCCTAGCTCAATATTTTTATCATCTACAGTTAATGTATTTGAATTTATAGTAGTAGTTGTCCCATTTACAGTTAAATTGCCACCAATAGTTATATTACCACTAGTACTGATAGTAGTCATTCCAGATAATGCAGTTATTGTATCACCTAAACTAACAACAGTACTTCCAACTGTTATACTACTGTTTGTTAATCTGCTGTTACCAAATGTTCCAGTAATTTTACTAGTTGCAATACTACCAGCCAGCATGTCATTTGTAACACTACCAGTATCACCAGTTGTTACCACAGTTCCAGTAACATTGGGCAAAGTAATTGTACGGTCTGCTGTTGGATCAGTAACTGTTAATGTAGTTTCAAAGTCATTTGCTGTAGCACCTTCAAACACTATACTTGCATCGCTTAGGGTTAGTCCGCCTATGCTTGGGCTGGTTAGTGTTTTATTTGTTAATGTCTGCTCACCTGTTTTAGTAACAACAGTATCATCTATTGCAATAGTAACTGCCGCAGAACCATTAAAGCTGGTTCCAGATAGCCCAGTGCCAATAGTTAAGGCATTTGCCGCTGTCGCTGTTACAGTTAAACTTCCACCTAAACTTACATCATTACCGTTAATGGTAATTTTTGAGTTAGCCAACATGGCGTTACTAACTGTACCAGTGTCTGCACTTCCAACCAACGTGCCACTTGTTGGCAATGTTACTGATGTGGTTGCACTAACTGTTAAAGTTGTAGCAAATGCACCACTGGTAGTTAAGTTGCCGCCTAGTGTAATAGTCTTATTAGTATTGGCTACACCAGTACCGCCATATGTTCCTAAGATAACACTACCGTTCCAAGTTCCTGTTGTAACTACACCAGCATTGGCCGAACTCAGTTTATTCCATTGTAGTGTACCGTCAGCATCTATTTGTAGAACAGATGTTTCTGTAGCCTTAGCCAATACAGTTAAAGTGTTAGATGCACTGGCATAAATTATATCGCCTTTAGCGTAACTAGTTAAGCCAGTTCCTCCATAGATAGTTCCTATCGTAGTACCTTGCCAAGTACCTGTGCCAATAATGCCAACAGTTGTTAAACTTGATGTTACAACAGCAGTGCCTAAAGTTGTTGCATTAAGTACTGATGTGTTATTGATTTTAAATGCTTTGCCAGTGGCTATATTCCAATCTTGATTAGATGTCCAATTGCTATTGGTGCTATCCCATACAATTGTTTTGTCTGTAGTACCTTTAAGTGTGATACCGCCGCCATTGGCAGTTGCGTCACTTGCGGCACCGGCGGTAAATGTTACTGCCCCATTTGTAACGTGTAATACATTTAATGTAATTTGTGTTGCACTATCAACAGTACTAATTACTGGACTTGCTCCAAATACTCCAGTACCAGCAGTTTTTGTAATAGTCATGCCGGGCACCAGACCAGCAGTTGATGCCACTGTTACTGTATAGTTTCCAGAAACTAGTGTAGCAGTTAATCCAGTTTTGGTAACTACTGATCCTAGTTCAATATTTTTATCATCAACAGTCAATGTTGTGGTATTAAATGTAGTAGTTAATCCATTTACAGTTAAATTACCAGCAACGGTTAAACTGCCTGCTAGAGACAGTGAGCTTGACCACTGCGGTGCATTGCCTGCTGTATTAACTGTTAAAATTTTATCTGAATCACCAATAGCCAATGTAGATAATGTTGCAGTATCTGAAGCATATAGTATATCGCCTGCGGCATATGTTGATAATGCAGTTCCACCCTTGTTTACTGGAACTGCTTTGGATAAGTTTGATGGATTTAAAAAGTATGCGGCATTGTAACTTTGTAATGTGCCAGCATCAATAACTCCATCTTTAATATATACTTGACCAGCAGTATTAAGAGCAGCCGTTCCAACATTGAATTGAGTTTTTAAAAATTGAGCAACACCTACATTAGTGTAAGTATCGTTGCCGCCGGTACCGCTTACTTTATCAACATCTAATGTCACATCACCATAAAATAAATTTTCACTATTAACTGTGGCATAAGAGCCTGTTGGTGTTAATGCGCTCCCTGAAGCTTTCTTAATACTTTGTACGGCTGTTTTCCAACTTTGATCTCCACGTAAAAACGTTGATGAACTTGCTGATCCAGTAGCTAAACGTGTAGTTCCAACAATGCCACTAATAATGCTACCAGCATCAATAGTGCTAGTTGATAATGGACTCCAGTTGTTTGTATTTGTGGAACTTGTGTTTACTACGCCATACACAAAAACGTTTTGTTTCTTTAAATTGGCATTTCCAGACCCAGTTGATGTAAAATTAACTGGTAATGTTGCCAAGCCGTTAACACTTGATAATGCATCGCTTCTTGATGCATGTAGCGTAAATGAATTAGTAGTTACTGATCCAACAAAATAAAAAGTTCCACTAACTGTTGCAATAGCGTCAATTGCTGGTAATGAGCTTCCTGTTAATTGTATACAGTCTCCAGTTGCGTACCCGTGTGTTGCTAGGTATATAGAATTACCAGTTACATTAATTGCACTTGTAGTTAAAGTATGCGTTCCAGATGCAGAACTTGTGATGTTTATTATAGTACTTAAAGAATATTCTTTGTATAGTTGAATAGTATTAGTGTTTAATACTTTAATATAATATACGTTACCGCTGGCCAGGCCTCCCAATGCAACATTAACCCCAGAACTATATGTAACTGGATCGCCGTTTGTTAAACCGTGACTAGTAATTGTAAGCGTGTCTGCATCACTGTCAACTGCTCCGCCTATGTTAGTGGACCCTGCACTAAATGATGTTGTACTTGAACCAGTTAAAGCCAGTGTTGTGTTTGATGCATTATTATCTGCTATAAAATTAGGACTTGCATTTGTTGCTGTAAATTTTGTACCACTTAATAATGTAACGTATACACGGTTTTCAATTGATGTTACTGGAAATGCACATGGCGTTGTTACTGTTCCACCTATGTTAGCCGCGTTAACTGATAATACATTTCCAACAGCATACCCTGTTCCCCCACGGCGTAAGTCAATGTTAACTACAACACCGTTTGTGACTGTAATATCTGCCACTGCGCCCGTGCCAGTTCCGCCTGTTAACGGTACATAAGAATATAGTACTGTTCCACTTGCTGGAGTATAGCCTGTTCCAGGTGTGTATGTTGCGGCATCTACTGTTTTAACGACTCCAAATTTTGTACTGGCAATTCTGCCTTGTATTAAATCATTTGCAGAAGTAATAACATTACCTACAGTAAAACTATATGTTCCTGTTGTGGGCAATATTAAGTATTGGCCTTCGTTACTGTTAATTAAAACATAATTTGCAGTATTGCCTGTAAGAGCAGTTCCCACAGCAGTTGGATATCTGGCTGTAACAACCCCACCAACAGTGAGTACATTGACCGCAGTTGTATTAAAATTAATATTAAACAGTTGACCGTTTACATTACCGTAGCTTGCAACTGTTATTATATTTGATGCTGTGACGTCAGTGGTCAAATAGCCACTAGCATTGGTAGTTGCTTGTGTTACTAAAGTTCCAGCTGTTGCTGTTATTGTACCGCTAAGAGTTAATTGAACAGTACTGTATGTTTCACTTACAATATCACCATTTAATAAATCAGTTGCTGGTACTTCTTCTAACAATGATAGTCTGCTGTTGTAACCAAAGGCTTTAGCACTGTTGAAGTTTCTAACAGCGGGTAGCAAGTCAACGTTAATCTGTCCTGAACTGTTTAATTGAATAACCGATCCTGGAACGGCATTTGTTGATACAGATTTATCAATGAAGTTACCAAGTCTGTTAGATAGGAAACTGCGAATAGCAAGTTGTGTTGTTAAATGATTGTCTGATGCTCCGCCTGCTTCGTTGTCACCAAGTCCAATATCATTACTAATGTAATCAATAACAATATTGCCCACTGCTAGACGCAAAGCATCTAACTGTGCTACGCTCACTTTATTAGTGAAACTAACATTACCAGTCCTGTTCTCAGCTTTAATAAAATTGCCAACTTTAAAGTCACCAAGTTCATTAGTACCTGACGAATAAACACGTCCTGGTAAATCAGATACTTGCTCATAAGCAAATATTGACTGTCCGCCGTTTTGAGGTAATGCATTATAGTCAGTACCACTACCAGCGTATTCCCAAGTATGTCCTGAGCTGTTAACAATACTTGGTCTGTGTAACCATAGTATTTTCTTAGGCAGATTTAGAAGATTTGAAAGTGTTCCACCAGTTGATGTTGATTGTATTGTAAATGTGCCAGTATATAAATCACTCTTAGAAGCTACGCCAGTTACAGATATATTACATACAACTCCATCATTTGTAACAATAGTACTACCCGCGGCAAATGGGTTTCTAATAACACTTGCATTTACCGTAACTTGATTTAACGATACAACCAACTCTCTGGTTATAGGATTGTAACTGTAGATATATGCATCATTAGCGTTACCAGTAGTTGAGCCAGTGATAATAGATCCTGGAGTAAATGTATATGATCCAGATGCTAACGTTAGTGTTTGATAAGAATTATGTGAACTGACTAAATCTTTAATGTAAAACTCTTGCAAGTTTTTAATAAAATATTGTGTTCCTGAACCCACGCTAGTAATATCAATAGTTTTAGTCAGCGTTTCGTCATAAGACAATCTAAATGTATTTTCATTTAAATAATTAATGTAATATTTTTGTTCATCAAACAGTCCGCCTATTGCGGTTCCATTATTGCTATCGTAAATTACTCCATCGCCATTGTTAAATCCGTGCCCAGTAATAGTAATTACATTACTAGTTGTATTAACATTAGTGGCGGCATTAAAGGAATAGCTAGTTGATGAAGGAACAAAACTAGTTGTAATATCACTTGCAGTCCCGTATGGCACAGCCACTGGTGCTGTTGACGGACTGGTAATTGCATTTGTAATAATATCAAAATAGTTGCCAACAACGGTGCTTTTGCCAGTTAGTGAACTTACTGCTGTTTGCGCTAGGCCCTTAGCATAGGCAATCGATGCTGAGGATATTGCATAAATGCCAGTTGCTAATTTCTGATAAGATAGTCCAGCAGCCACTGAGTTACTATTACCGCCAGTTATTACATCATTCATCACAGCATCGATTGATAACCCAATGTCTCGCTCGCCTTTAACTCTATTTGATCCGCTGTAATTATATCCAGCAAATGGTGCTGTACCATTAGTAATTTGTAAATCGATCCATGTACTTGTTTGAGATATAATACTGGCTCTGTTTGCCTTTAATAAATCAAAAGTATATCTAAATGTAGGATCTCTAAATTTTAGAACATAGTCTTGTGTTGGCAATCTACCAAAGCCAATAGCCGTAATGCTTTGTAGACTATTGTTTACACCAGTGGCTGTTACATATCCTTTATCAAATGAAAACGCATTAGGACTGTAACCAGAAGCACGTAACGCATATGTTCCAAAGTTAGTGGCCGAGTTGGTAATAGAAGCATATCCTCCAGACTGAGCATAAGTTCCATTTAGTGCAAAGATTTGGAAGCAGGATACAATTTGAATATACGCATCATTAATAACACGCCAAGCTGTTCCGCCAAAGGTCAACATGGTAAATGCGTTGGCAACCATTGAGTGACCTTGTTCTGGGGCTGGCCCATCAACTGGATTCTCAACTTGTATTTGATTGTTTGGGTTATTTGGTGTTACAACTAAGTTACCGTCAACTAGTGCTCCGTTGCCGCCTAAGAAACTGATAATAGAACAGTTTTGTATATAAGGAGAAACATCAATTATTGGTTTTGTTGTTGGCAAATTGGTATACCCAACTCGACTGGTACTAGTATCACTTGGATTGTCAAAACTAACAGAATAGTCCCAAGTATATACTGGAACTCTATTAATATCTAAAGCATCTCTGAATGTAAATTCAGAAAAATATGATGCACTACGTACCCGTAAAAAGTCTTTATTAGCGTTTAATGGTCTAAGATTACAAGCTCTAAGACTTGCACCCTTTACTGTGACATTGTCTGGAACAATGATAGGATTGTTTTCATAGTAATCACCAGCAGCCACATTAACGGCAATTTTAGTTCCGTTAATACTTCCGTCACTGTTATAAACGAATCCTGATGCTAATTGCAATGCACGTTTAATTGTCTTAACTGGCTTTGAAATTCCGTTATTTGCATCGTTACCGTTTGATGTTGATACGTAAATTGCATTACCGCCAACTGAGTCTGGGTTTACAAATTCTAACTGCCCGTTAGCTCCAACACCTAATATTGTGCCATCAGCACCTAATGTTGGTGGCAATTTAAGATCGTACGATCCAGGCAAGTTTGTTGGGGAACTTACACTGACTGCATTATTACCGTTTACACTTGCTTCATAAAATTTTAATACGGAAGCGTTTGTTAATTCAAATACTCCATCATTAAGCCCACCTGCGGCACGGCCGCCGTATGTTATACCATCTCCAATAAACACTTGTTTTAGATCACTATCATAAATGATCTCACCGTCTAAAGGTACAAATGCTAACCTATCTGCTGTAGGCCCTCTTCTTAATAAAATGCTTCCGGTATCGCTCATGGTGGGGGTATGCTTCCATCAACAGTGACCAATGGATCTAAATTTAAAATGTATCCATCTCTATAAATTCTAGGGCTGTAATTCAGTATCCAATACTCAGGACCAAATCCGCCGCCAGCACTAGCAGGTAATACATCTGCTGATGTGTAGGTTTTTGTTGGGTCGTAAGTGGCTGTGCCCGCTAAGGGTATTTTGCCGCCATCAATAGTGAAGGTAACGGGCCTATTAAAAGACCCGCCATCTATTTTACTCACAGCCGCATCTGGATACGGATTAACAAAGGGGCCTGCATCGATAGCAGGTCGGTTAAAATAATTATCTAAATCAAATGGGGCGCCTGCCCTTAGTTTATAAGTCATAGTGTATTTATTACACTATTATGTCACGATCCCTGTAGTTGCTTTGATATATTGTTTTGCCGCAGATTCTTCAGTGGTTTCTAACACTGTGATAGTGGATTTGCTCATTCTGATATCTTTATCAGGATCCACGGTAAACAAATATGGAACCATGCCAATTCCTTGCTGGCCCATTGTTAAAACTAATGGTCTAGCGATTTTTATTTGCATTGGATTTTCTTCAATTAATTTGGCCACTAGTTCTTCGCCAGAAGTTAATTTAATTGTTACGATGTCTCCAGATGAAACTCCTTTGTTAATTAACATATTGTACCTTTTTTAAATGTTCGTTGAGTTCTGTAAACCCACCTATTAATTTATCATCTAAAAAGATTTGCGGCACTGTTCTTGCAGTTGGTACTGCTTCTAACAATTCTTCTTTGCTATAACCGTCACCAATTTTCTTTTCTTCAAAAGGTATACCTTTGTGTTTCAACAAGGCCTTGGCTTGGTCACAATAGGGGCAGTTGTACTTGCTCCATATAATTGCTTTCATAATATTTCCTTAAAAATTTGGTAGTGCTTCGTAATCAAGAGATTCACTCATTGCCCCAATTACATAATTAGTTGATTCGTTTTCTTGTAGGGCAGTTTGTTTTTTACTTGTATCAGTATGCTTGTTGAACCAAGGGATTGGTGTAGTCTTTGGTGCAGTATTATTATACTTTAGACCAATATCTTTTAGCGCACCCACTGCTGTGTAGTCCACAAAGTCTTTTAAAATGTTAGCGTTAAGACCAATCACTGGGCCTTTGTTAAACAAATAGTCAGCCCAGGCTTTTTCTTCACGGATCACATCCATGTACAGTTGATATACTTCTTGTTCACATTCTTGTTTGGCTTCAGCAAAGCGTGGATCTTCTTTGACCACTTGATTAATCAAATAGGCTGTCCATCCTTTGTGTAGTAATTCATCTTGCAAGATCAACTGAATAATATTGCCGTTACCAATAAAGATCTTGTTCTCCACCATTGCTAAACTAGTAGCAAAACTAACCATAAAGCGGAAAGCTTCTAGTGCATAGCTGGCATGTAAAGCCATCCAAATTGCACGAACATGCTCTTTTTCAGTAACTGTCTCACCTAACTGTTTACGGCAGTTGACCACATGCAATGCTTCGTAATAGTCACCTACACTGGAAGCCATGTCAATAATTTCTTTAGTATCATGAATTGTGTTGAACACATCCTTAGGTACATTATAAATGTTACGAATAATATGACTGTAGCTCTTACTATGAATATTTGTTTCAAAGAAAGTCCAGTTGTATACAAGTGCTTCTAGTTCTGGCAAGCTAACCACTGGCATAAAGATTTGACTTGGTCCACGTCCTTGTAAACTATCCAATGCTGTTTGTCTTAACAAGTTACTGGTAAAGATGTGTTTAACTGCATCACTGGCATCTTTAAAATCGTTAGCATCTTTACTAAGACTAATCTCTTCTGGTTGCCAAAAGAAGCCACGTGCAGTAGCTTCAAAGTCTGCAATCTTTTTATACTTTACTTCTTCAAAACGTTGGATAGTAACTGGACCAGCTGGGTCAAGAAACATCTTACGATTGAGGTAATCTGTTTTTGTGTTTAAGTTATATTGTTGTTTACTCATTATAGCTTACATGCCTCACAGTCATCTTCTAATTCCTCTAGTTGGTGTCCGTTATAGTGTACCTCAACTGGAGTAGGCTCAGCGGCTGACTTGGATCCTTGCTTGTTGATCAAACTGTAGTAGAATGTTTTTAATCCCCATATGTGTGCTTGCATCAAGTTCTTAGCAATCAATGTAGTTGGTACTTTGCGATCTGCAAAGTGTGCGGGATTATAGAATGTGTTAGTGCTGATACTTTGATCCACATAGGCCGCAAGCACTGCCGCAGTTTTCAAATAGCCATCACAGTCCTTTTGATCCCACATAAGTTGATACTTGTTTTTCAATCTATGATACTCAGGAACAACTTGAATAAATGATCCAGCTTTTGATTCCTTTACACTGATAAGACTCATTGGCATTTCAATACCATTGGTACTGTTAATCACAACTGAACTTGATTCAACTGGAGCAATGGCCATTAGTGTGGCATTGCGTACACCATATTGCTTCATGTTACCACGTAGTGTTTCCCAGTCCAATTCAGGAGTAAAGTCTGCCAATTGATTTGCACCATCAGCACGTAGTTCCCATGGAAAAACTCCTTGTCCATAACGTGTGTGTTCACTGTGTGTACATGCGCCACGTTCCTTGGCCAGTTCTACTGTGGCTTCTGTTAGATAGTATGCTTGATGTTCCATCCAGCTCTTAACATCTTGTAGTGCATCTTTCTCACCATACTGGTAGCTACGTTTGGCATGCCAGTAGGCCAAGTTAGTGACTCCAATGCCCAACGGTGATATTTCATCATTGCTTAGTTTGCTTTGTATGCTTAGAAAATCTTGGTAATCAAGTATGTTGCATAGACTGCGCTGTAAAATGCGGCAAGCACGGCGCATGTCTTCTGGATTACGGAATGCTCCCCAGTTGATTGAGCCGAGTGTGCAAAGAGCAATACGGCCAGTATCATCATCAAGACGTTTAAAAGATTTTGTAGGTAATAGTATTTCACAGCAAAGGTTACTCTGGTAAATTGTATGATACGCAGGATCAAATGGTCCTTGATTTTGTACGTTGTCAATGAACACAAGATAGATACGTCCGGTGTCAGTACGTTCTTTTAGTATGCCACTTTTAAAGACTTCTTCGGCACTCATAGTCTTAGTACGTAAGTCTTTACGTTTTTCATATTTTACATACAACTCTTCAAACAGTTTGATATTGTTGTAGAACGCTTCATACAAGTCAGGCACTTCATTAGGATCAAAGAATGTTATGTCTTCTTTGTTTTTAAATCGTCTCCAGAAGAAAGCACTAAGCACAACCCCATAATCCATATGACGGACTCGGGTTTCTTCTGTTCCTTGGTTGTTCTTA
>Ga0114969_10000701_pt1 | contig 28951 bp, 24 predicted proteins | sample M_130807_MF_Meta_FD_87316 | JGI IMG/M metagenome (GOLD analysis project Ga0114969, IMG submission 87316) | Freshwater microbial communities from Lake Montjoie, Canada to study carbon cycling - M_130807_MF_MetaG | ecosystem: Environmental > Aquatic > Freshwater > Lake | place: Lake Montjoie...
GGCCAAAACACGCTGCGATAATTAAAATCAGGAATAAAGTAATCATTTTCTTTTTTTTAGTTGTTCAATTCTGGACGCAAAATAAACGGATTTTTCAGGAAAAATAAAACTTAATTTCGAATATAGGGCAATTGCCTTGCGAGAATTGCCTTGTTTCTCCCATACTTCAGCCATAGCTTCGGTGACCACTTCCTCCATTATATTGGCTTTTTCAGCGATTGCGGTGATCTCTTTTTCCTGTGCTTCGGCTAATTCAGGGGTATTTGGTGTGTCTTCTTTCTCTTTTAAAACTTTCAACCAAGCTGTAAAACTGCGTAATTGTTGGGTAAATTTATCCTGCGGCAGGGTAGAAAGGTCAATTTCGATGCCTTGTGCAGCAAAATAGTCCTTTTGAAGCGGCGTAAGCTCCATTTCGTATGCAACAGTGTCCAAAGTCACAGGTTCCTTAAATTGGGCTAATTGATCCGATATTAAGCTACTTAACTTTTCCTCCATGGGCGCGGAAATGGTATCGGTATCCTCCATTTTAAGCCATTGATGAATTTGTATCGGGGAAGGGAAAAAAGAAGTTGTTTTTTGTAGTTGGGCTAAAAGCAATGGAGATTTATCCAAATCATATTTTTTTGCCAATAAAAATTGCAAGCTTGGGCTATAGGGGTGTTTTTCGACCCATTGTACTAATTCTTTGGTTTCGATGGCTTCCAAATTGGAATGACCCGTCCATTGCAATAAAATATTATTCAGTGAGGTGGGTGTCATTGATTACCAGTTTGAAAATATTTGGTTAAAGATGTCATCCGTTATATTTCTTAATATATCGCTCATTAATTGTCCTTCTGCTTGGTTTAATGTTAAGTTGGCGGAAAAATCAAAGTTACGTGTAACATCAAATTCTTGTTCTTTATTTTCAAGTGTCTTTTTTAAAATAACATGAACTGTAACCGTTAGTCGATTGGTACTTGCTTGTTGGGCGCTAACACCTACTGTTTGCGAAGGGTCATAATTAGTAATGGTCGCATAAATCTGATAATGTGCATCATCACTATTGGTGCGCGTTAATTTAGTTTGACTAATTATTTTTTGCAACAACTTGTCCGTAAGCTGTGGTGCTAATTGCGGGTTCACATACCTGGCCTTATTTTCTATAAAACCAATTTTTATCGTTTTAATATTATCGGGTATCACGGCATCCTTGAAACTATATATTCCGCAACCGCTTAATCCAATACTTATTAAAATAAGTAAAGCGATGGTATGTCTAAAATAATTATTCTTCAATGTCGTATTCTTTAATTTTTCGATATAAAGTTCGTTCGCTAATGCCAAGGTCTGTTGAAGCATCCTTACGTCTGCCTCTGTGTTTCTTCAAGGCCTTTAAAATTAGTTCTTTTTCCTTATCCATGATGTTTAGTGACTCATCTACTTCATACATTCCCTGTTGTTCATTGTCAATGATAACAGGCTGTTGATTTGGATGCGTTATTTGATTGGATGGATGATGTATGATTGGACCAGCGGAACTAGGCGCAGGGGATAAGTCGTCTTTTAATTCATTTAAAATCGATTCTCTGTTAAAATGAACATTTTGCCCACCCAATGATGGGTTCTGTAAAATTTCAACAAACATCTTTTTAAGCTCATTGACATCTTTCTTCATGTCAAAAAACAACTTGTATAAAATTTCTCTTTCATTCGCAAACTCACCCACTGGGGTATTCCCAGTTAACATGGGCATTTTATTTACATGTGGTTGTGGTAAAAATTCTGCAAGTGTTATGGCATTGATCGTTTCACTTTTACTTAACACGGAAATTTGTTCCGCGATATTTTTTAGTTCACGTACATTGCCTGGCCATGGGTATTGTGCAAGTAAATCTCTTGCTTCTGCGTCTAAAAAAATAGGTTTGGTTTTATACTTATCTGAAAAGTCAACCACAAATTTTCTAAATAGTAATGGGATATCTTCCTTTCTATCTCTTAAGGAGGGCACCCGAATAGGTACAGTATTTAAGCGATAATAAAGATCCTCTCTAAAACGACCCTTCTGTGTAAATTCTAATAATTCTCTATTTGTAGCGGCAATAACACGTACATCTGATTTTTGTACTTTGGAAGAACCCACACGAATAAATTCACCTGTTTCTAAAACGCGTAATAATCTTGCTTGCGTACCTAAAGGTAATTCTCCAATCTCATCTAAAAATATAGTACCACCACTTACGGTTTCAAAATAACCTTTGCGACTATCGACCGCGCCAGTGAAGGAACCTTTTTCGTGACCAAATAATTCAGAATCTATGGTGCCTTCAGGAATCGCGCCACAGTTTACTGCAATAAATGGATTGTGTTTTCGTGCAGATAAACTATGTATAATTTGTGAAAATACTTCCTTACCAACACCGCTTTCACCCACAATTAATACGGTTAAATCCGTAGCGGCCACTTGCGCAGCAGTATTTAATGCATGGTTTAGGGTTGGTGTGTTACCTATAATACTAAATCTATTTTTTAATGTCTGCAAATCCATACTAGTTCGTTTTTAATGTTCCCAATAAGGTACCTTTTGTAAATCCTTCAATCAAAATTTCAACATAGTCCCCTTTTTTTAATGCGTGATTTGATTTAGGGAATACAACTACTTTGTTTTGACTTGTACGGCCCATCCATTCGGCGTCACTTTTTTTACTATCCCCTTCAATCAGCACTTCAAAACATTTGCCTACATCTCTTTTATTACTTTCATTAGAAAGTGTCCATTGCACATCCACGATTTCTTGCAACCTTCTTTTTTTAATTGCTTCCGGAATATCATCTTCGTATCTTTTTGCCGCAAGGGTACCTGGTCGCTCAGAATAAAAATACATGTAGCTATAATCGTATTGCGCAGCTTGCATGATACTGATCGTATCCTGATGATCCTGCTCTGTTTCGGTACAAAATCCTGCAATAATATCGGAGGAAACAGTGCAGGTAGGCATTATTTCTTTGATGCGCGCCACTTTGGATAAATACCACTCACGTGTATAGGTCCTGTTCATTAATTGTAATACGCGCGTGCTTCCACTTTGTACTGGCAGATGAATGTATTTGCAAATGTTTGGATACTTTGCCATTGTGAACAATACTTCATCTGTTATATCTTTTGGATGGGAAGTGCTAAATCGAACCCTTAAAGTTGGACTAATTAAAGCAACACTTTCAAGCAGCATTGCAAAAGTAGTACTTGCATTATTCTCAGGATTGTTCCAGTAATAGCTGTCTACATTTTGTCCTAATAGGGTAATTTCTTTATATCCTTTGTCAAATAAGTCACTACATTCAGCAACAATTGAAAATGCATCTCGGCTTCTTTCCCGACCTCTTGTAAAGGGCACCACACAAAAGCTACACATATTATTACAACCACGCATGATGGAAACAAATCCACTGATACCATTGCTATCTATACGAACGGGGGAGATGTCCGCATAGGTTTCATCTCGACTTAATAAAACATTGACTGCCTTTTGACCAGTGCCCGCATCATTAATTAAATCGGGGAGTGATCGGTAAGCGTCAGGACCTACCACCATATCCACGAGTTTCTCTTCCTCTAATAATTTTGATTTTAATCTTTCCGCCATGCAACCCAAAACACCCACCAATAATCCAGGATTTTGTGTTTTTAGTTTTCTAAATTCAGTTAAACGTTTGCGAACAGTTTGTTCTGCTTTTTCACGGATGGAGCAGGTGTTTAATAATATCAAATCGGCAACTTCAATATTTCTTGTACTTCCAAAACCATTTTTTGCTAATATAGAAGCCACTACTTCACTATCTGCAAAGTTCATTGCGCAACCATAACTTTCGATATAGAAATGCTTGGTGAATTGATCCTTTTGCGTCGCATCAGAAAAAACCTCACCTTGCCTTGATTCATCATGTTCCTTGTTCAATGTCTGCAATAATTCCATTCCACTATTTTGAAGGACAAATTTAGTAAAAATTTATAGTATATGCCAACTTGTCATATATTATTCCCTAATTATTTGATAATTAATCCATTATTGCGGGTAATTAAATATATTCCGAAAAGCAAGTATCGTTAACAAAAAATTACATGCCCTTATAAATCAATCATTTACTATTGAATTGGTATATTTGATAAAAACCGGCAAATGTGTAAAGGCCTACTTTTTATTTTGTTTCTTCATTTAGCAACTGTAATTATCGCCCAAAATATTACGGTAACAAAATTACGTTCTGAAACTGGCCGAAACATTCGTAAGGATAATGACACGACCCGCTGGAATTGGAAACAAGGGGGGTTGTATAACTTTAATTTATCACAAAGCTCCTTAAGCAATTGGGCTGCCGGGGGTGATAATTTCAACATGGCTATTGGGTCTTATTTCAATTATTTTCTTTTATTTAAAAAGCCACATCAAAATTGGGACAATAATTTAGATGTTAATCTTGGTTTTATTCAATCAACCAGTTTGGGTGGGCGGAAAAATGATGATCGTTTTGATTTATTAAGCAAGTACGGATATCAAATTGACACTTCAGGTATGTGGTTTGTTTCTGGACTTTTTAATTTTAGATCTCAATTATTACATGGATATAGTTTTAGTGGAACTGACAAAACATTAACTTCCTCTTTGTTATCTCCCGCCTACATCATTTTATCTGCAGGTTTGGATTTTAAACCTTCCAACCGTTTTTCTATATTCTTTTCTCCGTTAACTTCAAGAACCACTTTGGTTTTAAATACAACACTATCCAATTTGGGTAAATATGGGGTGAAGCCAGGATCGAAAATTTCAAAGGAGACGGGTACTTTTATTACAATTAACTATGCGGATAATATTGCAACAAATGTAATGTATCGTGGAAGGGCAGATCTGTTTTCAAATTATAATGAAAAGCCAGAGAATTTAAATTTATACATGACCAATTATTTTAGCTTTAAAATAAATAAATATTTTTCAGCTACCTACAATTTAGACTTGATCTATGATGATAAGATTAAAATATTTGGTCCAACGAAATCCTCACCGGGATTGCAGCTTAAAAGCATCATTGGTATTGGGTACCAAAAAACGTTACAAGTAAAAAAGACCTTGATTAAAACAAAATTATAAAGTGACTGCTTTAAGCGTATGCTTTATTTTGTTTGCTTTGTGCGTTAAATCCTGATAGTCGCTACTGATGATAGTTACATGTCCCATTTTACGACCAGGCTTGGTTTGTTTTTTACCATATAAGTGCACAAAAACATTGTCCATTTTTAGTACCTCATCCAAGCCTTCATATACTACATCGCCAGTAAAACCTTCTGAACCAATAATATTTACAATCGCAGATGGTAAAATTTCATCAGGATTACCCATTGGGTAATTTAACAAGATGCGCCATAACATATCATATTGACTACTATAGTTTGCTTCAATGGTATGATGACCGCTATTGTGTACCCGAGGGGCAGTTTCGTTCACAAGTACATCCCCAGATTTGTCAATAAATAATTCAATCGCAAATAGACCAGGACTATTTAATCCGCTCAACACTTTTCGTGCAATGGCTTGGGCTTTCCATAGTTGTTTTTCTTCTAATTTTGCGGGGCTTAATTGATAATCGAGTAAATTATAAACTGGATCAAAAATCATTTCAGCAGGCGGGTATATAATTGTTTTTCCTTCGGCATTCATGCCAACAATCAGTGCAATTTCTTTGGCAATGGCTACTTTCTTTTCTAATACAGCAGGTGCGTTAAAACCTAATTCAATTTCTTTTTCACTATTAATGACTTTAACCCCTTTTCCGTCATAACCACCTTCGCCCAATTTATGTACTGCAGGTAAAAAAGCAATATGTTGTAACAAATCTGATTGGTGTTGTGTGATATGAAATTCAGAAGTTGGGATTTCATTTTTTCGATAAAATTCTTTTTGAAGAATTTTGTTTTTTATGATACGAATAGCGGCTGGGGTAGGATACACTTTAACGCCTTCTTGTTCTAATTTTTCCAAGGCTTCCACATTCACTGCTTCAATTTCAATAGTAAGTGCGTCTAATTGCTTTCCAAAGTTATAGACCGAATCAAAGTCTTGAATATTACCCAAAGTGAAATGGTGACATAAATGGGCTGCAGGGCAGTTGGCATCGTTTTCTAAAACATAAGTAGTCACATCAAAATTTGCTGCCGCTTGTAATAACATACGACCCATTTGCCCACCACCTAGGATTCCTACTTTCATTTATTTTTACCTTTTTACAAAGATAAGGGGTCTTGCGTAAGTTTTCATTTTGCAAGGCGCTCAAAAGCAGTTAAATTTGTCATTATTAATAGCAAAGTATCATGTCAACTCCGATTATTACCGTTAAAAATTTGGTTAAAAAATATGGCAATTTTACGGCAGTGAATGGGATTAGTTTTGAAGTATTTCCTGGCGAAATTTTTGGCTTATTAGGTCCCAATGGCGCAGGTAAATCTACCACCTTGGAAATTATTGAAACTTTAAGAGAAAAAACAAGTGGAGAAATATGGGTGAACGGATTAAATATTGACACAGCGCCAGAGGCCATCAAAAAAATTATTGGGGTGCAATTGCAAACAGCAGGCTTTTATCCCAATTTAACTTTAACCGAACTGATTGAATTGTTTGTTGGATTATATCAAACAGAAAGTGATCCCTTATCCTTACTTAATAAAGTAAATTTAGCGGATAAGGCAAATGCGAAATTTAAACAATTAAGTGGTGGTCAAAAACAAAGATTTTCCATTGCAACCACATTAATCAATAAGCCGACTATTGTTTTTTTAGATGAACCCACTACTGGACTTGATCCACAGGCACGTCGCAATTTGTGGGATTTAATTAAGGAGATCAGGGACAATGGAACAACAGTGATCATTACCACACATTATATGGATGAAGCTGAAGTTTTGTGTGATCGTGTAGCCATAATAGATAGTGGTGAAATTATTGCGATTGATACACCCAATGCGCTCATTGATGAATTAGTGGCAACAGGCTTTGAAAAAGTGAAGGAAGTAAAAAACGCAAATTTGGAAGATGTATTTATACATCGTACAGGTAAAGCTTGGAGAGAAGATTAATTAAAAGACAATAAAATATTTTTAAAATAAATTAATTATTATGACAGCAGATCCACGTTATCCCATTGGAAAATACGAACCAATGCCATTTTCTGAAGCAACAAAAAAGCAATGGATCAATGAAATTAGAGTTACCCCAGCCGATATTGAATTTACAATACAGCATTTAGATAAGGCACAATTAGATACGCCATATAGGGAAGGGGGTTGGACTGTTCAACAACTTATTGGTCATATTGCCGATAGTCATATGAATGCATTCATCCGATTTAAATTAGCACTCACGGAAGATACGCCTCCAATAAAACCTTACAAGCAGGACGCCTGGGTAAATACAGCAGATGTATTAAATACACCCGTGAACTATTCAACAACAATTTTGCATGCGCTTCATCATAGATGGGTGTGTTTATTGGAATCAATGACTGATGAACAATGGCAATGTAAATTATACCATCCTGAACGTAAAGCGGATGTGACTTTGTGGGATATGCTTTGTATATATTCTTGGCATGGAAAACATCATATCGCACACATCAAAAATTTATGCGAACAAAAAGGTTGGTAAGCTAAATTTAGCCGCTTCGTTTTTTTTATTTGCGTTGGCTTCGGTCCACTTCGGCAACTAAAAACACGCTTCCAATAACCAATATTAAATCATTGGCTGTTGCATTTTTATTGGCAGCTTGTAAAGCAATATTGACGTTTTCAAACTGGCTGCCGCTTAAACCAAATGCATTTCCTTTACTGGCTAATTCACTTACAGGTAAGGCTCTGGGTATATGAGATTGTGTAAAATAGTAGGTCGCATTTTTTGGGAGTAAACTTAAGACCGCATTTACATCTTTATCTTTGACCATACCTGTTACGATATGTAATTGTGTGTAGTGAAGGCTTTCCAATTGTTCTAATAATGCTTTTATACCATGTTCATTATGCGCAACATCTAAAATGATCCTTGGGTTTGTTTGTATGCATTCCCATCTGCCCATTAATCCTGTATTTTTTCCCACATGAAGTAGTCCCTTAAAAACCTTGCTAGCATTAAGCTTCCAGCCCATAGTTGCAAGTAATTGCATAGCAACCAAAACACCCTTTAAGTTTTTATATTGGTATTTCCCAGGCAAATCACATTCCACGGTAAATGATTTTGGAAATAAGGGGGCATCTAATAAATGAATGAGTGGCTGATTAAATTCAAACAAGGAAGTTTGCCAATTATTTTGGAATGATTTAAATTCAATAAAATCTTGGGCAAAATAAATAGGGGCATCTAAGCTACTTGCCTTTTGTTCAAATATATTTTTGGTTTCAGTAATTACTTCGCTAATGACAACTGGGGTAGCTGCTTTAATGATACCTGCTTTTTCAGAGGCAATCTCAGGTAATGTATTTCCAAGTAGCGCCATATGGTCCATGCCTATATTGGTAATAATACTTAATATTGGATTAATTACATTGGTGCTATCTAATCTACCACCTAGTCCAGTTTCAATGATGGCGATATCTACATTTTCTTGAGCGAAGTATTCAAAAGCCATTCCAACGGTAATTTCAAAAAAGCTGGGTGACACTTTTTCAATCAATGGTTTCATTTTATTGGTAAAACTGGTCACAAATGTTTTCGAGCACATGATTCCATTCACTTTGATACGCTCTCTAAAATCATATAAGTGGGGGGAAGTGTATAATCCAGTTTTGTATCCAGCTTCTTGTAATATAGATGCCAACATATGACTTGTTGAACCTTTACCATTGGTGCCAGCAATATGAATTGTTTTGAATTTATTTTGCGGGGTACCCAAAAAATCACAAATAGCAATAGTGTTATGTAAGTCGGCCTTTATTGCAGCTGGGCCAATGCGACTAAATAATGGTAAACGACTATATAAATAGTCAATAGTGTCTTGATAGGACATTTTAGTTGTTGAAAATTTTATTGGTTTTCAAACTTGAATTTAACAGTCACATTGGAACTGTGGTCGGAAGTATTAAAGCTAATTTTAGTCAGGTATTGAACAATTGCTTTTTTATATTTACTATCGTTGGAAGAGGATCCTTTTACAATTTGTACAAAGCGACCTATGCCTGATGGGTTTACTTCAATTTCAGCATAAATAGTTGCAGGTTCCACATCTCCATTAAATAAGTAGGCTTTGGTAATGCGTCGGTCACCTTTGGTTACAAAAGGTCCGCCTTCACCCGAATAACTTTTACCATCAATACTTCCATTAGCAACACCTTGATCACCTTTACCTCCGGCAATACCTTGGTCCTTCACCTCATTATAGCTGTCTTGGTTATTTCCGCCCTTGCCATTACCACCTGCATATTTTCCCATCAATGCTTTTGGTTTTGGTGCAGGAGGCACTGGGGTTGCTTTTAATTTATTTTTTGCATTAGATGATTTAATTGCTTCATCATTTTCATCCGTAACGCTATTGTTAATTTTAATGTCTTTGGAATTGGAACTTGCTTTTACCATTTTTGAATTACCTATTTCTGGTGATGGGGCATCTTTAGTTTTGGGTGCGATATCGCCTGCACCTGTTTCACTATTGCCTAAATTCACTTCCATAAAACTAGGCTCTGGCGGTATGATGGTGGGTGCCGCTTGGTTCCAATTAAAAATAAAAAACAACAAAGAAAGTAACACGCAAATAAGCGTGGTATAAATTCCTGCTTTAATATTTTTTTGTTGTTCAAAATTTAATTCCATAGCTTAAAATTAATGGAAAAATACATCATAACCCAATCTACAAAGTGTAGCGATAATCACCATTAAAAAAACAGTACGAATAAACTGATTTCCTTTTTGAATGGCCATCTTTGATCCGATGATGCCTCCAACAGCATTAAAAATGGCCATGGGGATTGCTACTGACCACATAATGCTTCCTTTAATGATAAATAACACAATGGATCCAAGGTTTGTAGCCAAATTCACTACTTTGGCATGTGCATTTGCTTGCAAAAAATCAAACCCCAAAAAGCTAATAAAAGCGAGTACTAATAAGCTTCCAGCACCTGGGCCTATAAAACCATCATAAAAGCCAAGTGCCATACAGAGTAGGGCCCCTTTATTTGTCGAAAACACCAAAGCATTATTGGAATTGGATTGCCCTAAGCTTTTTTTTGTGAAAGTATAAATGGCAATGATCACCAACACGAAAAATATTATGGGTTTCATGTAATGATTGCTCACTATGGTTAAGCAATAGGAGCCCGTAAATGATGCAGCAAAAGCAATGCTGGTGAAAAGAAGCATTCTTTTTAAGGGAATTTTAACTTTTTGCAAGTATTCTCTGGCAGCAAAAAAAGTGCCTGTGAAGGAAGGAATTTTCAGTGAGCCTATAACGCGTGCCACTGATTCATTGGGCATTAAAATTAATCCAGCGGGCGTTTGAATTAATCCACCGCCGCCAACAATCGCATCTACAAACCCTGCTACAAATGCGATAACGCATAATAATATCATTGTATTATCCATGCATTTTTTTTGAAGGCCAGGTATTAATAACAATACCTGATAATATGATCAATCCACTAATGGCTTGAAATAAGGTAAAGGTTTCATTTAGCACAAACACCGCTTCAATGGAACTTAATAAAGGGATCAGTGTACCAAATAATGCAGTTTTGCCTACGCCTAATTTACTAATTGCAGAATTCCATAAAAAGTAGGCAATGGTGGAATTACCAATGCCGATGTATAAAATGATCATTACGAATTGACCGGATACGATGACCGGTTGTACAAAATTCATCTCATAAAGTGAAAAGGGAAGAAGGATAATTGCACCAATAGCGAATAGGCCTAACAAAAAACTATTGGAGGATATACCTACGGGCATTTTTTTTACATACACATTATACGTACCAAAACAACAACCTGCAGCCACCATCCATAAATCACCTGCAGCAAATTTAAATTGCAAGATATTGTTGATATCACCTTTTGACACTAAAAATAGAATTCCAATAATCCCCAATGCAATGCCAGAAACATTTTTCCAATGTAGTTTTTCATGCACCACAATTGCGGCGAGCACTGTTGCAACAATGGGGTGGATAATGGATCCGATAAGTGCCATATTTATCGCCGTCGTGTAATGACCGGCGGTATATATTAAAGTATTATAAATGGCAAAACCAACCAGCCCCATTAAAAAAAAGTAGGTTTTGTTTTGTTTGAATATAGGAAGTTCGTTCTTGAAATTTTTATAAGCGAATGGGAGCATGGTTAATGTAGCTACTGTCCATCTTAAAAATGTTAAGCTAATGGGGCCCGCTAAATGAATTGCATATCTTGAAACAATAAAATTACCCGACCAAATAAAGCTTGCTGTGATCGCAAGTAGCGCGCCTATTTGGTATTGTTTGTTAAATTGATTTTTCAATTTTTATTGTTTAGTGATGTGCGAAATTCTCGCTAAAGTCACCCTTGATTCTTTCAATTGGAGGATTGTAATATCCAAATTTTAATTTTGGAAATTCTTCTTGAATTAATTCCATCATTTGTTTGATGCCCATAATTTCTCCCATTTCGGTAAATCCTATTTTTCCTAAATACCAATCTGGGTCAATATTAAAATTACGCCATTGAATCATTTTCAAATCGGTATCAATGATGAGTTGTCTTAAAGCTTCATACTCTGCAACACTATCTGTCATGCCTGGGAAAACAAAATAATTAATACTGGTCCATTTACCTGCGGCCGACATCACACGAATACTTTCTTTTATATCTGCAAATGTGTAATTATTTGGACGATAGTAGGCGTTGTATACATCTTCACGCGCTGAATTCAAACTTACGCGTAAACTATCAAGTCCAACTGCAGCAAGTGCTGCAACTGCGATTGGATCGGACCCGTTGGAGTTAATATTGATACTTCCTTTATCCGTATGTTTTCTTATTTCAATAATGGATTCCTTGATGGTCTCCCACATTAATAAAGGTTCCCCTTCGCAACCTTGTCCAAAGCTAATAATTGGGAAAGGTGCGGTCATTAAATGTGGCACGGTATATTCAACCACTTCAGCAGCGGTTGGTTTAAAAGTTAATCGGTCTTGGGTGGAAACAATGGTTTCATCCAAAGGTTGGAAGGAAATACATCCAATACAATTGGCATTACATGCAGGTGAAATTGGTATTGGACATTCCCAACGACCCATGGCTAAATTACGCGCTGCAGGACAGGTATAGGTTTGACAGCAGTTTTCCATTAAGTGTTTCACCAATCGGTTTTGACTATATAAGGAAAGTAGTTGTTGTGTTCCTGTTTCAATGGTTTCTTGATCATATCCTTCACAATCCTGTCTAATATCTTTTTCAATGCGCACTGCAGGCACATAATTTTTTCCATCTATCCAACCAACAGCAGTGTAACAAAATAAAGGCAATGTTGGCGCATCATCTTCCATGGTTTCATAAGCAGCAACGTACAAACCAGTGTGCGCTGGAGGAATAAATGCAGCGACTGCCCAACCGAGTTCACAAAGACGCATTTCGCCTGTTTCTACATCAATACCAATACCACGACGGCCCGGCAATTCGTATAAGTTGCCACCATTAGGTAATTCAATCCAATCTTCTACAGGAATAGGATAGGCATCCCATCCAGCCCTGCCTGCTACATACAAACTTGTATCTTCAAAAATTTGCCCTTCACCATCAGAGTATAATAAAAAGGGAGATGCGTTTATTGACATGGGGCAAAGGTATTAATAAGCGATTAGATCGGAGGATTTTGTACGAATAATATTGGGCCAGAAATAGCTTGAAACAAGCAGTTATTGATTATTTGCATCAATTTGATCCTTACAAAAGCTGTTAAATTCTGAGGTAATGGCATCCGAAACCGGTTCATTAATTTGCTTTTGAATTAAGGAATTATTCTTAAAATCAATGGTGATATAATCATCCTTAATCATTAAATTTTGAATGGCGGACCAAGGAATATGTTTTTTGGGAAAGGTATTGATCACAATTCCTGCTGGGTCGACCGCAATTTCATAGGGAAATTTAACTTGGCGCTCAAAAAGGGCTGCGATCAAGAAAATGCCTGCGATAATTAAGCCATTGGGTTGTAAAAACCAGCCCCAGGAAGCAAATAGCAATCCCAATCGGTAGTAGGGTATACTCCCTCTTTTTCGCTGAAATTCGCAAAAAATCCACCAACTAATGCTGGAAGTCATGATGGCAAAAATCAGTGCTGGCTTAGGAAATAAGCCTAAATAGATGGAATAGGAGAAGGAAATGACCGATATGAAAAGCATAAATTGGCTAATGCGATCCACATTTTTATAATCGGGGCTTTTGCAAACAATAATATAGTCAAATACGCGCATAATAGGTTGTTTCGAGATGTGTAAAATTTAGTGCAATTTAACGCCATTTGGTTAACTTTGCAATATGAAGAAAATGCATGTAATATTATTGGTACTAATAGCTATTTCTATAGTGGCGTTAATTAGCTATACGGGTGATTTAAGTAGTTATGAGACAGTCGCCTCGGCGAAGCAAAAACAAGGCAAGTTTGTGAATCTGATTGTGAAGATGGACAAAACTATACCTGTTGATTATGATCCAGTAAAGGACCCCAACTTATTGAAATTTAACGTTCAGGATAGCTTGGGCGGAAAAATATCAGTGGTTTACCATAATACCATGCCTACAGATATGGAAAAGTCGGAACGTTTGGTTTTAAAAGGAAAAGTGCAGGGCGATGTTTTTGAATGTTCCGCGATTGTCATGAAATGCCCTTCAAAATATAAGGACAATCCAAATGCGATGAAGGAGCAACCTGTCACTATTAGTAATTAATCATTTTATATATTTTAATGAATACCACCACATTTATTGGGGAGCATTTACTTCCTGGACAAATCGGTTATTTTTTAGCCATACTTTCATTTGTAGCTGCACTTGTCGCAAGTTTTTCTTTTGCAAAAGCATTTTATTCACAAACCATTGAATCTGAAATCCAGTGGAATAAATTAGCAAAAACTGCATTTGTCATTGAAGCGGTTGCTATATTTTCTTGCTTCCTTGTTTTGTTTTATCTTATTTACAATCACCTTTTTGAATATAAATATGCATATTCACATAGTGATATAAGTTTACCATTTCAATATTTATTAAGTTGTTTTTGGGAAGGCCAGGAAGGAAGTTTTTTATTGTGGAGTTTTTGGCATTCCGTATTGGGATTGATATTAATGACGAAGGCAAAAAAATGGGGAAAGAATATCAATGGCGTGATGATGGTGTTGAATTTAGTGCAAGTATGTTTGGCGACCATGATTGTAGGCTTGTATATTTTTGATTTCAAATTAGGCAGCAGTCCATTTACATTGTTAAGACATGAAATGAGTTGGCCTATTTTATCGCGCCCTGATTACTTACAATTTGTAAAAGATGGAACTGGATTAAATACCACATTACAAAATTATTGGATGGTGATACATCCACCCGTATTATTTTTAGGTTTCGCTTCCACCACAATACCATTTGCATTTGCGGTTGCTGGTTTATTAAAAAAAGAAAACAATTGGATGGATTCCGTTTTACCATGGGCTACTTTTTCAGCTGGTATACTTGGATTAGGTATCATGATGGGTGCGGCATGGGCATATGAGAGTTTAAACTTTGGTGGTTATTGGGCTTGGGATCCGGTGGAAAATGCATCCCTTGTGCCTTGGCTAGTATTAGTTGCGGGCATTCATACTTGTTTGATTTATCGAAAAAAAGGGACGAGTTTAAAAGCAACTTATTTATTCTTGGGATTAAGTTTTTTATTGGTTTTATATTCTACCTTTTTAACAAGGAGTGGCATTTTAGGAGACACTTCCGTGCATGCCTTTACTGATTTAGGAATGAATGCACAATTACTTGGTTATTTATTAATTTTTGTCATTCCTTATTTTGGATTGTTAATTTATAGATTAAAACATTTAAAAGAGCCACAAGAGGAAGATGAAATAAGTAGTCGTGAATTTTGGATGTTGGTAGGTTCCTTAGTTTTATTTTTATCTGCCATCGTTATTATTGCCATTACATCCATTCCAGTATTTAATAAAATATTTGGAACTAAAATTGCGCCACCCGAGGATCCTGCTTTCGCGCATAATCAAGTGCAAGTATTTGTTGCCATAATCATTGGAATTTTAACGGGCGTTGGACAGTATTTAAAATTCAAAGCAACGAGTGCAGCAGGTTTTATTAAAAATATTAAATGGTCTTTAATCGTTACCGCAGTATTAAGCGCCATTATTTTTTATTTTATAGGCATTGCTTATGAAGAAAAAGGAATTGGCTATTTGGGCGCTTTATATGTGGGTGTGGTGGCTGCTACATTCGGAATAGTAGCGAATGCTTTTTATTGGTTCAATATTTTAAAAGGAAAATTAAAATCGGCGGCTGCGAGTGTGGGTCATATTGGTTTTACCATGGTGTTGTTGGGTATATTAATCTCCTCTTCCAATAAAACAGTATTAAGTTGGAACACCACTGGGATATCCCCTTTGAAGGAGGACAATGCTAAAAACAATCCAACCGGGAATCCAAGAGAAAATATCACTTTGTTCGAAGGCGTCGCTACGGATATGGGTAAGTATATGGTTACTTATCAACGAGATACTTTGGATGGGTTAGACAAACGTTTTTTCGAATTATATTTTAAAGAAAAAAAATCGGAGCATAGTTTTTTATTGTATCCAGATGTATTGAAAAATAATAAGATGGAAGGGTTTTCTGCAAATCCATCTGCAAAACATTATTGGAATAAAGATATTTTTGTTTATGTGACTTCCTTCCAAGATCATAGTGAGGAGGATACCATTAGTTTCAAGCCGCATCAAATTGCGATTGGTGATTCAATATTTTACAGTAATGGGTATGTTAAATTAGATCAAGTTTTAGTCAATCCAAATCCCAATGCAGCTGCTGGAACGAATGAATTGGTCCTAAAATTGACAGTTACCTCTAAGGAAGGATTAAAATATGAAGCGAAGCCAGGCATCCTATTAGAAGGCATGACGTTGAAGCAGGAATTGGATACGGTGAAAGCCCAAAATTTAGTGTTAAGTTTTAATAAAGTGGTTGACCAAAAGAAAGGGGTTTTAGAAATTGGGATAAAAGAATCAGCGGCTTTAACTAACTTAATTACATTAAAAGTGTACGAGTTTCCTTTTATTAATATTTTATGGTTGGGTATAATAGTTATGACCATTGGTTTTATGATGTCTTCTTATGCGCGATTGAAAAAGTTAAAATCTAAATAATAAGGTTACCTCTTTGGAATTAAGGTATTAATTAAAAATATGAAGCAGTTCCAAAAATATATGTTCATCATCTTTCTCCTGGGGTTAGGCCCAGTTGTGAGTTATGCGCAACAATTTTCGGATACGATTCGAGTGGAGGCTTATATAACACCCGAAGGCGATACCATTCCGCAATCTTGGTTGCCCACCGTACAAGTGGGTGCAAAGCAAACCAATTATTGGAGAAATTATTGGAAGGATTGGACCAGGCTTCGTAATGCTGTTTATGTGACTTATCCCTATGCTAAATCCGCAAGTAAAGTTATTAGTGAAGTGAATGCGGAACTTGTAAATGTAAAGGACGAAAATAAGCGCAAGCTAATTATCAAATCAAGGGAAAAGGAATTAAAAAAAGAATTTGCGGATAAAATTACCAATTTGTCGGTGTATCAAGGTAAGGTATTGATGAAGCTTATTAATCGAGAAACAGGTAATAATTGTTATAATTTAATTAAAGAATTTAAAGGGGGTTTTAGCGCTGGCTTATGGCAGGCCGTTGCCTTTGTATTTGGAAGTAGTTTGAAACAACAATATGATCCTACTGGAGATGATCAAGAAATAGAAAAAATAGTCAAGGAAGTCCAAAAGCTCTATGGATATAGGGGGTAGTTTGTTTTGTAATTAAGGTAGGTATTTGACACCTATTTTGTACCTTCGCTTGAATAGATTGTGACTCATGAGCGAAGAAAAAAGTTTGAATTTTATTGAAGAAATCATCTCGAATGATTTAGCGGAAGGAAAATGCAAGTCCATCTTGACTAGGTTCCCTCCTGAACCCAATGGTTATTTGCATATTGGGCATGCCAAAAGTATATGTTTAAATTTTGGCTTAGCGACCCGTTTTGGAGGCGCTACTAATTTGCGTTTTGATGATACCAATCCTGCAAAAGAGGAAATAGAATATGTGGATAGTATTAAAGCGGATGTACAATGGTTAGGTTTTAAATGGGTGAAGGAATGTTATGCTTCCGACTATTTTGACCAATTATATACATACGCTATTCAGTTAATTGAAAAAGGGTTGGCCTATGTGGATGATAGTAGTCCCGAGGAAATTGCGCTTCAAAAAGGAACGCCAACGATGGCTGGAACTGGGAATGATTTCAGGAACCGAACAATCGCTGAAAATTTAGCTTTATTCACTGAAATGAAGGAAGGCAAGTTTGCCGACGGAACCAAAGTATTACGCGCTAAAATTGATTTAGCAAGTCCTAACATGCATATGCGTGATCCATTGTTATACCGAATTAAAAGGGCGACACATCATCGCACTGGTGATGCTTGGTGTATTTATCCAATGTATGATTTTGCGCATGGTCAAAGTGATGCTATTGAAAATATTACACATTCCATTTGCACTTTGGAATTTATACCACATCGTCCATTGTATGAATGGGGTATTGCGCAATTAGGAATTTTTCCTTCCAAGCAATATGAGTTTGCCCGATTAAATATGACTTACACAATTATGAGTAAGCGTAAATTATTACAACTGGTTACAGAAGGGCATGTGACAAGTTGGGATGATCCAAGAATGCCTACGATCAGTGGAATGCGTCGCAGAGGATATACGCCTGAAAGTATTCGTGATTTTTGTGAGCGAATAGGTATTGCAAAACGTGAAAATATTATTGATTTCAGTTTATTAGAATTTTGTGTGAGAGAGCATTTAAATAAAGTTGCACAACGCAGAATGGTGGTGACGGATCCTGTAAAATTAATCATTACCAATTATGCGCAAACGGAGGAAATGCTCAGTTCCGAAAATAATCCAGAAGATGCAGAAGGTGGCGTAAGACAAGTGCCCTTTAGTAATGAGTTATGGATTGAGCGAGATGATTTCATGGAAGAACCGACAAAAAAATACTTTAGACTCGGTCCTGATTTGATGGTGCGTTTAAAAAGTGCCTACATTATCAAGTGTGATCGTTTTGAAAAAGATGCAGCTGGCAAAGTGCAGACGATTTATGCAAGCTATTTTGATAACAGTAAAAGTGGTGCTGATACATCAGGGCTTCATGTGAAAGGTACCTTACATTGGGTGAGTGCTAAGCATGCAGTACCAGTGGTATTAAATGAATATGATCGTTTATTTAGTGTGGAAGATGTGGCTAATGCGGAAGGAGATTTTAAAGATTATATTAATCCTAATTCTTTAAATACAACCACCACCGCATGGGGGGAGCCTGCATTGTTAAATGATGCACCTGAAATGCGTTTCCAATTTTTAAGAAAGGGTTATTTTTATCAAGATATAACAAGCACAAAGGATAAATTGGTATTTAACCGTACGGTAACGTTGAAAGATGCTTGGGCTAAAGAGCAAAAAAAATAATTAAAGCATGTTAACCCTGGAAAACTTTAAGGAACAATGGGAAAAAAAGTTTCCAGTCATTAGTTTAAAGCAGACTCATTTTTTATTAGCAGTGAGTGGTGGTTTGGATAGTGTAGCTTTAACTTATTTGATGCATTTGCTTGGTGCAAAATGTACCATTGCACATGTTAATTTTCAATTAAGAGGGGAGGAAAGTAAGCGCGACGAGCAGTTTGTCACTGACTTTGCGAATCGATTGCGAATACCATTCAAAGTAAATCGATTTGAGACTGCGGCTTATGCGGAAACCTATAAGATGGGTATTCAGCAAGCGGCTAGAGAAATTAGGTATGCTTGGTTTGATCAATTAATGAAGGAAATCAAAACTAATTTAGGGGATACTAATGATAAAGTTGTTTTATTAACAGCGCATCATGCTGATGATCAGGTGGAAACCGTTTTGATGCAATTGTTTCGTGGTACTGGATTGCATGGACTCACGGGTATTCCTGATTTTCGTAATGATAGTATTCAGGTTTGCCGACCATTATTGGGCTATACCAAGAACCAAATAAGGCAATTTGCCAAGGAGTATTCCTTGACTTTTGTGGAAGACAGTTCGAATGAAAAAAATGATTATACAAGAAATTTAATTCGCAATAAGTTGCTGCCTGCCATACAAGAAGTGTATGCGCAAGCAACCGAAAATGTTTTGGATACAGTGGCAAGATTAAAGGAAGCGGAAGTAATTGTAAATAATACGATAGCAGCCTTTTGGAAAAAAGGGAAAAAAACACGGCATGGTATTGAAACCATTTCAATCCAGCATTGGAAAAAAGTTAAGGATAATCATACCTATACTTGGGGATTTATTCAATCCTATGGATTTAAGCCGCAACAAATTGTGGAAGTACATAAGTTGTTAGATGCAAGTAATGGCGCCTATATAGCCACCCCCACACATCGTTTTATAAAATTCAATGATACAATTCAGGTAGTGCCTAATAATTCCAGTAGCGAACATATGATGGTATATGTAGGCGAAGGTGATTTACAAACCAATAACGGATTGTTACATTTTGAAACGGTGGATGCTGCAAATATGGGTGAGATGAATAAGGAAGCGCATTTTGCTTTTTTAGATGCTGACAAAATTGAATGGCCACTATTATATCGCACTTGGCAATCCACTGATTACTTTTATCCATTAGGGCTTCGTAAAAAAAAGAAACTAAATCATTTTTTAGGAAGCTTGAAACTAAGTCCTGCAATTAAGCAACGTATAGGCGTGTTAACCATGGGAGATAAGCTATTATGGGTCGTTGGTAAACGAATCGATGATCGTTATAAAATGACCCCACAAACAACCTCTGTATTGATCATTACCTTGCTAGATAGATTCTGATTTGTTCCATAAACGCGGCAAGTACATTATAGTTTCCCATAAAATAACTGGTGATGATTAAAAATACCACACCATAAATGGAGCCCCATAAGTGTGCGCTATGATTAATACCGCTTTGGCCATTTTTAGATAGGTAAGCCGTGATACCAAGATAGATGGGTCCAAAAATAAATCCTGGAATAATGGGAGGGATGATAAAAAAGCCGATTTGCATCGTCGGCTGTAAAAATATGCCTGCGAAAACAATAGCAGATACGGCGCCGGAGGCGCCTAAACTATTGTAATTATATTGTTTGAAATGATTCAAGTAGGTGGGTACCAAACATACAATTAAGGAGCTAACGTAAAGTGCGATATATAAAGTGTTCCCCAGTGATCCGAATATCATGTTAAAATATTGTTCTACATAATCGCCAAACATATAAAAGGAAAACATATTAAAAGCAAGGTGCATAAAATCGGCATGAATAAAACCAGAACTAATAAATCGATACCATTCATTGTCATGATGAACAGTGTATGGATTAAAAATCAATTTGTCCATTAATGCTTCATTATACATTGCAATTAATGAGATTGCAACGGTAATGACTGTTATGTATAAAGTTAAACTCATGGTCATAATTAATTATTCGTGATGGTATTTTTCATTCGCTAAGATACTACATGCTCTGTAAATTTGTTCTGCTAATAGGAGTCGAACGAGCATATGAGGAAAAACGAGTTCGGAGATAGACCAAGTAAATTGTGCTCTCGCTTTAATATCTTCTGAAACCCCATAAGCGCCTCCAATTAAAAAAACAATACGATGCGCGCTTTGATTTGCTTTTTGTTGAATCAATTTTGCGAGACCAGGGGACGATAGCATTTTCCCTTTTTCATCTAATAATATTAACACATCATTTTGTGCTAGTGTTTTTAATAGGGTGATGGCTTCTTCTTTTTTTATTTGAGTAGGTTCACTTGCTTTTGAAGGCATAATTAAATGCCATTCAATAGGGTAGTAATGACCAATGCGTTTGGTGAAATTTGTTACGCCTTCTTTTATATAAGAATCATCTGCTTTGCCCACTGACCATATAGCGATTTTCATATATAAATTTTATTTTATCAAAATTACATTTAATATATTCAATATTATAGAACTAAATCTTATATGAATAATTAGTACAAATATAGTTGTGTGTAATTGAAATAATCATTTATTTTCGTGTCCAATTTATAACCCCCATCATAAATGAGAAAGCTATACCCCCTAGCCATTCTTTTCATCTCTTTTTTTTACATTAACATCGCCCAAGCGCAGTTAAAAAAAAGTATATTAACTACTGAGAATATTGGCACTTTAAAATGTACCTATCTAAAAAACGAAACTGCCAATAAGGTTTCTGAATTTGGTATTCAGGTTGTCTTTAAAAACCAACAATTTGTTTACAAGCAGGAACAAGACACCATACATTTAAATACTAAGGAGCAAGTTGCTCAGTTTATCGGGGATTTAAAAACTGGGTTATTGGTTATTAGTGATGAGGAAAAAGAATTCAATATATCGAATAGTAATTATAGTTTATTTAAGAACAAAGGATTCAGTGATAATAACTTTATCGTCATAGCCAATAAGGGGATGACCATTAAAACGCCCATTAATAAATTCTTTACCAATCAGCTAATCACTTGGCTCAATTCAATTGATTTTGGGAAGGGGTAAAATCGCCCTTTTTTAGCTCATTTTTTGCCTTTTTTCATTACATTTATACTTGTTAAACAACCAGTATTTGAACATTGTAATGCGCCTCTTTTCTTCACATATAAAATATTTAATATTCATTTTCGGGGTATTATTTGCTAGTGTCGCTATTGCGCAGGATTTTTCCAATAAAGGAAGAGAGTTTTGGGTAGGATATGGAAGCCATGTAAGTATGTATAATACAAATGGGACTGTAAATACAACAAATGGAGGTTCCCAAAATATGGTTTTGTATTTCACATCAGATCAAGATGCAAATGTGACTGTTGAAATTCCAGCAACAGGTTGGACAAAGTCATATAAGGTTTTGGCAAACCAGGTGACTACTTCTGATATTATACCCAAAACAGGGACAGATGATGCAAGATTATCTGATGAGGGAAAGTCGAATAAGGGGATACATATTATTTCGGATGTTGGCATCATTGCGTATACGCATATTTATAATTCAAGTATTTCAGGAGCAAGTTTGCTTTTTCCTGTAAGCACTTTAGGTCGTGACTATTATTCCGTAAATTATACCCAAGTTTCAAATAGTCAATATTCCTATGGGTATACTTATGTTATTGCTACAGAGGATAATACTAATATTGAGATTATTCCTAGTGTTAATACATTTAATATTCCTAAAGGGGATACTTTAAGGGTTACTTTAAATAGAGGTGAAATTTATAATGTTTTTGGAAGAGTAGTTATTCCAGGAACTGGTACCAATCAAAGATCAACTGGGGAGGATTTGACAGGAACAAGAATAAGGTCAATTGCAACTTCTACAAGTTCTTGTAAAAGAATTGCGGTTTTCTCTGGTTCAGGAAAATTAAGTATTAATTGCACGACCAATGGCGCTGGAAGTGCGGACAATTATATTCAACAAGCTTTTCCTTCAAGCGCCTGGGGACGAAAGTATCTAACTATTCCCACCAATAAAATGCCTACTAATTTTTATCGTGTTATTGTGAGTGATACTTCAACAACAGTTAAATTAAATGGAGCAGTTTTGAATAAAGCAAGTTTGATAAATAATTTCTATTATGAATTTTCTAGTAATACTGCAAATTCAATTGAATCCAATTTGCCTATTATGGTAGCACAATATATTACGACTGCAAATTCATGTGGAAATAATGTAATAGGGGGTAATGGTGATCCTGAAATGATTTATTTAAGCCCCATTGAACAAACAATTAATAAAGTAACTATAAATTCAACAAGTAATTTTAATATTGGGGCTGCTTATCATTTTGCTAATATTGTGATACCTAAAAAAGGTGCTACGTCTCTGAAAATTGATGGCGTCGCGCTTACTGGTTCAATTGTTCATCCAGGAGATACAAATTATTTATATTATCAACCACAACTAACTGCAGGATCCCATACCATATCTTCTGATTCAGGTTTCAATGCTATTGCTTATGGTTATGGGGGAGCTGAATCCTATGGATATAACGCAGGTGCAAATGTGATAGATTTATACCAACACTTGGAAGTGAATAACAATTATAATACTGTTTTTTTGCCTATAACCTGTGCTGGGGTAACTTCTAAGGCTTCCATTACTTTACCATATAAGCCCTTGTCCTTAAAATGGAATATACCTAATTATCCAAAAGATACAGTTTACAATCCCATACCACAGGATTCCAATTTAGTGAATGGTAAAATGGTTTATAAGTATAGTTATAAAACACCTTTTGTATTTAACACTGTTGGGAATTATTTAATTCAAGTAATTGCGAATAATCCCACATTTGACGGATGCAGTGGAGAGCAGGATTTATCTTTTACGTTAATTGTAAGTCCGCCACCCAAAACAAAAGATAGTATTTTTACATCGCATTGTCTAAGTGATTCAGTGAGCTTGTCAGACAAGACTGTGGTGCCTTTAAATGAGCGACGTATAATAAAATATATGTGGGACTTTGGAACGGGTGTTTTTAAGGATACCACGCCGAACATTAAATTTAAACCAGATACGGCAGGTAAATATAATATTCGACATTTTGTTATAAACGATATTGGTTGTATCAGTGATACACTTTCAGCGGATAGTTCTATATTACAATTAGCAATAATTGACAGTGTTCCCAAAATCAAATTTTCAATTTCTGATACTACTTGCTTAAATACAAAATTAACATTGAAGGATGCAACTGTATCATCACCTAAATCAACATTAGTAAATTGGGTATGGAATTATGGGGATGGGTCTCCGTTAGATTCTAGTACCACAAATCAACCGAAGACGCATATTTATACCAATTTACAAAGCTATCGACCTATTTTAAATTTAACCACTCTGAATGGTTGTAATGTATCTGATTCAATTAGTTTTACGAATAGGCCATTCCCTGTAGCAGGTTTTTCTTTGCCCGAAGCATGTTTGTATAATGCCTTGGCAACTTTTTCGGATACTTCAAGTATTGTCGATAATAGTTTAAATTTCAAATATCTGTGGAATTTTGGGGATGCAAGCGCAACCACTGCGAATCCGAATTCGTCTATATTGAAATCGCCTACACATAAATATAGTAATGTGGGTGATTATAATGTAATACTTCAAGTCGCTAGTGTATATGGTTGTGTTACACTTGATACCACTATTTTTAAAGTAAGTGGGGCTATTCCTCATCCTAAATTTAATGTTTTAAAAAGTACAGCTTTGTGTACAAATGAAGATGTAACGATTGAAAATTTATCTACCATTGATTTTGGTACCATTGACAAAGTGGTCGTATTTTGGGATAATGTTAATGTAAAAGATAGTACCGTTGATACAAGTCCAAGTGTAAGTAAAAAATATGCATACCGTTACTTGGATTATAGTTATCCAACTAAAATGAGTTATGATATTAGACTCAGGGCATATTCTGGAACTACATGTATGGCTGATACAATTATAAAAGTAAAATTAATACCTCATCCACAAGTAGGTTTTATTTTGCCGGAGGTTTGTTTGGAGGACAGTTATGCTGAATTTATTGATACGACAAAAATTTCCGACAACTCAAACAGTCAATTTAGATATTTGTGGAATTTCAATGTTATTCCTCCATTAAATAAAAAATTGCCAACTATACCTGCAGGAGCAACTACACAAATGAATCCACGTCTAAAATATAATGACTTTGGTTTGTATCAAGTATCGCTACGGGTGACGCAGAACACGACAGGTTGTGTTTCTTCCATCACCTCAAATTTTACGGTGAATGGGGCAATTCCTAAAGCAAATTTTAAAGTATTAAAGGATACCGCTTTATGTACGAATGAAGACGTTCGAATTGAAAACCTTTCTTCAGTTGATTTTGGAGACATAGGCAGATTAATTATTTATTGGGATGCGCAAAATAATTTGAAAGATACCACACAGGATGAGTTTCCCTTTATTGGTAAAGTTTATAAACATAGATATACAGGGTATGCTTATCCGAATAAAATGAATTATAAAATTAAAATGTTTGCATCCTCGGGAGGTACTTGTACGGACGATACGACAATTGCCATTTCTTTAGTGCCGCATCCAAAAGTGGGCTTTACGATCCCGAATGGCTGTTTGCAAAATGGGATTGCTAATTTTGCAGATACCTCTTCGATATCTGATAAAACTAATAATTTCAAATATTTATGGAATTTTGGGGATGTAGTAAATAATTCAGATGTAAATAAAAATACTTCGCATATTTATAGTGCTTCAAAAAATTATAATGTACAATTACAGGTAACTAGTTTAAAGGGTTGTATTGATTCAGTTACTTCGGTATTTAAGGTGAATGGCGCCATCCCTAAAACTAATTTTAATGTTACCAAGGATACGGCACTTTGTAGTAATGAGTTTGTTAAAATTTCAGATAGTACATGGACCAATTTTGGCATCATTGATACTGTTAAAATTTCATGGGGTGATGGTAGTGGAGATACGGTTATAAATAACCCAGTCATTAATAAGGTATACCAACATTATTATTCCAATTTTAGTGTACCCAATAGATTAAACTATACAATAAAACTTAGTAGTGTTTCAGGATTGGTTTGTAAAACTGAATTAAGTAAGGGCATAACAATAGTGCCGCCGCCTAATTTGCCTATTGTTACTAGTCCCAAGAATTATCTTTGTTTGTATGATTCGCTTAGTTTGTCTTCAAGTACAAGTGGTGGCGTTCCCCCATTTAATGGGGTATGGACCACCACTAATAATAATGCAAAAATGGTTGATTCAGTCATCCATGGTTTAATTGCTGGTACGACAGGGGTGTCCCTTGAATTAACAGATCGAAAAAAGTGTATCTATCCTTTTTCGTCTATTTTTTCAATACCTATTTTTACTATTCCAACGGCGAGCATTGCAGCTGTTGATACCGTGATTTGTAATGGAGATTCTGTGGTATTAACGGGGCAGGGAGCAATCGCTTATAAATGGTATCGTAACGACACCTTATTTTACACCAATCAAGTAGGGCAGGTTTCGGTAGGCTTGCCAGGCGCATATCGTCTAGTTGTTAATGACGGCTTCTGTAATTCACTTACCTCCAATAATATTACCATTTCATTATTAAATATACCAAGGTATACTTTTTCAACAAAGTCGGATGCTTGTATTAATGTACCTGTAGAAATCATTACGAGTGCAAAAGAACAAAGTAAAATTCATTTTAAATGGATGTTTGGTGATGGATCTGTTGCTAATGTAGCTAATCCTGCTTCACATAAATATATGTCCGCTGGTATTTATAAAATCAATTTACAGGTGAGCAATGATTGGTGCCCAAAATATTTTTATCAAATTACAGGAAGTCCTATTAATGTGATTGCTCCTTTATATGGGAAAAATTATACTTTATATTTATATCCAAACTTAGATACTATGTTGGTTTCGAAGTTTGATAAAGGATATACTAGTTACAAATGGTCGCCTTCTACTTTTTTATCTGATCCTACTATTCCTCGCCCTGTATTTAATGGAAATAAATCTATTTTGTATACTTTAACAAGAACGGATACAGTTAGTACCTGTAATATTTACGATGAATATGATGTGATTGTATCACCTGATATATACTTAAATATACCTAATGCGTTTACGCCTAACTATGATGGTTTAAATGATATTTTAAAAATCGAATACGGTGCAGGTATTCAAAGTTTTAAAGGATTAAAGATTTTTAATAGATGGGGAAAGATGGTTTTTTTCTCAACTGACATAAATAAAGGATGGGATGGAAGAGATTTGGGTGGTGTAATGCAGGAAATGGATGCTTATTCATATCTTGTTGAATATAGTTATAAAGACTTTTTGACGAACCAACTTTCTGAAATTAAAAAAACAGGATCAGTACTATTAATGAGATAAATGAAAGCACTAAATTTTATATTATTTTTTTCAGTATTTGCCATTTCAGTTAGGGCACAAACTCCTTATATCTCACAAAATTTTACTGCTGGGCATTTTTTTAATCCTGCAACGGTAGGCATGGGAAGTTTTAATAAAGCCCAAGTTATTTTTAGAACGCAATTTTCAGGCGTTGGTCAGCCTTATAAAACCACTGGTATTGGCGTGGATTTTGGTTTTTTAAAAAATGAAAATACGGAGCCTAATAAATTAGGATTTGGTCTTCAAGCTATTTCTGATCAGGTTTTAAACGGAGTTTTACAAACGAATTATATAACTGCCTCAATAGCGGATCGCGTTTTTTTAAATGATGAACGCAGCCAATATTTGGCAATTGGATTAGGAACTACTATTATAAGTCGAACGGTGGATGCCCAATCATTGGTTTTTGGCGACCAATATTATTCTGGGCGTTTATTGAATCCTTCAAGTTTAGAAGTGGTCAATAGTTTCAGAACTAAGTCAACATTAAATGTTGGTTTAATGTATTCCCATAATAGTTATACCTCCTTTTTTCAGCTAGGGGCGAGTTCCTATTTTATTAATCGTTCCACTGGATATAATACTACAAATGATAGTGTTAGGGTGAGCCCTTTGAATGAATTTAGTCAGGTGTTGGGCCAATTAAATTATGAGCAAATATTTTCAGGGAATAAAACATTTTTGATTCATGCCAATTATCAAAACAGGTATGAGAATGAGTTTGTTTATGCAGGAGCTGCAATTGGTATACCGTTTAACGAAACCTATGAATCCACAAATAGGATGTATGTGGGTTGTTTCTATCGCACCAAAGATGCAGTGGTTCCCTATATCGGCTTACTATTAAATAAATATAAGTTAGGACTTACCTATGATATTTATAATAATGACATGACGGCAGCGAATTTGAAGCCGCAAACTTTTGAATTTACTTTGTCCACCTATTTTGGGAAGCGTCGAAATGAAGGGATGAGAAGCCTGTTTGACTAAAGTTTAAAAAATATCTTTTTCTTATATAAGAAATAACATAATCCCCATTCAATAAAAAATATAAGGGTGCATCCAAATAGAGCAATGAATGTTTCGGAACTGGTAAAGTTATTTAATAAGCCAAACGCAAACTTTTTAACATAAGGATTTAACCATCCACCACCCGCTGTTTCAAAAAACAAATAAATAAATATTGAATTCAGTGATAAAATTCTTAAAAACAAGATCTTTTTATTTTGCTTTATATCAATGAAGTAATAACTGGCAGCGAAAAATAGGATACACCAGCCAAGGGAAACTAAAGTAAATGAGCTAGTAGCAATTCTTTTGATGATCGGGTTAATTTGTAAAACATCTAAAGCATAACCAAAAATCAATAGGCCTAATCCCCAATAAACCATCTGTTTGATTTTAACTTTTTGTTCTTGTGAATTCAATAATAATTTACCTATTAAAGCGCCCGCAATGGTATGCACAGAAGTGGGGATGCAATTGATGGCCACCCATCCGCCACGGCTTGTTTTATTCATGAGGAGCATGTCAACATAATTGCCAAAATTGAAATGATTGGTAAATCCTATATTATAACCGGGAACATTGGTATAGCGATAGAGTAAATCGGTTAAAATTAATAGGGCAACACATAAAAGTATTTGTGATTTAATGCGCCATTCAAAAATGAAATAAGCAACTAACATGGTAAA
>Ga0114969_10000705_pt1 | contig 28853 bp, 29 predicted proteins | sample M_130807_MF_Meta_FD_87316 | JGI IMG/M metagenome (GOLD analysis project Ga0114969, IMG submission 87316) | Freshwater microbial communities from Lake Montjoie, Canada to study carbon cycling - M_130807_MF_MetaG | ecosystem: Environmental > Aquatic > Freshwater > Lake | place: Lake Montjoie...
AGGCGGCGCTGCTGGCCGCCGGAGAGCCGACGCACGCGCATGTCGCGCTGCTCTTCGAGTCCCACGACCGGCAGCACGTCGTCGACCTTGAGTGGATGCGGGTAGTAGCCGGCGTAGAGCTCGACGGCCTCACGCACGGTGAGATAGCGGTCGACGCCAGTGGTCTGCAGCACGATGCCGATGCGCTCCTTGAAGGCGCGCTCGTGCAGCGCGGGGTCATAACCGAGCACCCGTACCTCGCCGCCCGTGCGCTCGCGGTGGCCTTCGAAGATCTCGACGGTCGTGGTCTTGCCGGCGCCGTTTGGCCCGAGCAGCGCGAACACCTCGCCCTGCTGGACGCTGAGGTCGATGCCCATGACGACCTCGCGGTCGCCGTATGCCTTGCGCAGACCCTGGACGTGGACGGCGAGCTCGGCCATGTGGACTCCTCAGGACGACGCGTTCAGCGTCCTCCCGCGCTGGTGCAGGATCAATCGAGCGAATATGGCAATTGTGTGAGCACGAGCACGCCGAGCGGCTAGCTCTCGTTTGGCCGCAGCTCCGCCAGCGCGCTCTCCAGCCACGTCATCGTGTCGCGGAACAGGCTCGTCGCGTACGAGACGCGCCGCACCCCGAGCTCACGCGCCGCGTCGAGGCCGATCGGGCCGCCTCGGCGCACGTTGATGTTGACCACCTCGGCCGCCGCGACGATCTCGCGAATCGCCTCGGGATCCGAGAGCAGGATCGGATACACGCAGTCGGCGCCCGCCTCGCGGTACAGCCGAGCCCGCCGCAGCCCCTCGGCTAGCTGCTCCTCGGGTGTGCCGAGCCGTTGCACGAACACATCCACACGCGCGTTGATCACGAGTGGCACACCGAGGCGCTCCGCCGCCACCTTCAGCTGCGCGAGGTGCTCCGCCTGCACGTCGGCGTCGATCACCCCGGACGCTATCACGCAGGCAGTCAGCCAATTGGGGCTCGACACCCCCAATGCATCGAAGGAGTTGGATTGATGGACGCAATAGTAATTTCGACCACGTTCTTCTTGTCGTGCGCGGCAGCGGTGATCGCCATCGCGATCCAGATTGGTCGGGTTGCTCGTGTACGGGCATCGAGCACGCACGAGGCCGTGTATCAGCAGCTGGTGCGTGAGTCGAACGAGGCGCAGCAGCGCATGGCGCAGGCGTTGGATGCGGCGGTTGCCGAGATCAAGTCACTGCGCACGCGTGCTGAGTCCATGGAGAAGCTGCTGCAGGAAGTCGGCTAACGATGCTCTGGTGGCAGCTCGTGCTCGCTGGCGTGCGTGGCCCAGTCCGGGTGATGCCGCATCGCCCAGTCGTGGCGCACCACGCCGCGCGTGATGCCGCGCAGTGACTCGCGCGTCGCAGGATTGAGTGCCGCGAGGTAGATGTGTCCAAGCACGACCGGGATCGTGGCGAGCGCGAGCAGCGTGTGCCATGAGAACGTCATGCCGGTGATGCCCACGGTGAACACGCTCTTACTGAACGTGTTGATCCCGAGGATCACACCAGTCCCGAGTAGCCCGATCGTCGCCAGCGCCGAGATCGCTGCGTTGATCTTCTGTCCGGCGTTGAACTTGCCAACGCGCGGCGTCGCCGTGCGTTGGCCGGCCAGTGCCATCGCTTCGTGCTCAAGCCAGCGCACATCGTCATCACCGAAAGCCGCGAGCGCCTCGGCGTCACCGCGCATCGAGCGCGATCGCAGCAGGCTCAGCACCACGAGCACCGCAATCACGACCATCGCGAAGCCGAGCAGCACGTGCGCCCAGGCGAACAGGCGAAAGCCACCGATCGCCAGTGCCTTCAGTCGAGGCAGGTAGTTCGTCAGGCCAGTGAGCAGCAGCAGCAGAAACGGCACCGCGAGCGCCCAGTGCGCGAGGCGCGTTGGCACCTCGAAGCGCCGCACGAACTCTGCCGCACGAGCCATCGAGCTCACGGGCAGGGCGAGTTCAACCGCGCCGGATAGAGCACTGCGACTACGCCTTGATCCAGGCGTCGACGCGCCAGCCGCGGTCTTCCCAGTAGCCGATGTCCTGGTCGTCGCGGAATTCGATGCGTCGCAGCCACTTCGCACCCTTGTACCCGAACATCCGAGGCATCACTACGCGCAGCGGTGCGCCCCGCTGCTCGGGCAGCCTCGCGTCGTCCATGTCGTAGGCGAGCAGCGCGTCGGGCAGCTGCGCCTGCTGCAGCGCGAGCGAGTCGCGGTAGATGCCGCCCATCGAGTGGAACGTGATGTAGCGCGCGTCCTTCGATGGCTTCGCGCGGTCGATGATCTGCTGCAGCCGCACGCCCTGCCACTTCACGTCGGGCACGGTCCAGCCCTCGACGCAGTGGAAGTCGCTGACCTGCGTGACCGCCGGTAGCCCGCGCAGGTCGTCGTAGGTCAGCGTGAACGGCTGTTCGCACAGACCGTCGATCGTCAGCCGGTACGCGGTGGGGTCGAACTTCGGCGTCGGCACCTCGACGGTGTTCTCGCGCCAGCCCTCGATGCTGCGCTGGCCAACGAGCACGCCCCCATAGCCGAGCACGCCTCCGGCTGCCATCAGCCCGAGAAACTTCGCGCGGGAGATCAGTGAACCTGGAGCCATGGTGGAACCCTCCGTGGTGGGCGTATTCAGGATACGTCCGCCAGTGCAGAAGGGATGCCAGACAGTGCTGGGACGGCGGGTCGGGCTAGCCGATCACCTCGACCAGGCGCATCGTCAGCTCACCGGCTGGCGCGTGCACCTGCACCTCGTCGCCAGCGCTGTGATTCATGACGGCCTGACCCAGGGGCGACTCGATCGAGATCTTGCCCTCGCCGGGGTTGACCTCGTTTGGCGAGACGAGGTGGTACACCTGCTCGCGGTCGGACTTGAGGTTGAGCACGCGGACCGTCGAACCGACGTTGGCCCGGCCGCCCTTCTGGTCGGCATCGATGATCACGGCGTGGCGCAGCTGGTCCTCGATCTGCCGGATGCGGGCTTCGAGGTGCGCTTGCGCGTCGCGAGCCGCGTCGAGCGGCGCGTTCTCGCGGAAGTCCTTGTCAGCCATCGCCGTGCGCAGCAGCTCGGCGATGGCTGGCCGCTCCGCCTTGAGCTCTCCGACTTCCTTCTCGAGACCCGCGAGGCCCTCGATCGTCACGTAGTACGCCGAGCCCGCTGCGGGCGCATCATTCGTACGCTGTGGGGCGCCGGCGATGCGCGTGTAGGGCACCAGGTCGTCGTCGACGAACGACAGTCGTGCCGCGTGCGCCAGGAACGAGCGCACGGGCTCCAGGTGTGCCAGGTCGTTCTGGTCGCCCAGGCGGCGGCGCTCCTCAGCGAGGTAGGTCGAGACATCCGCGCCGGTCAGCTCGGCGAGGTTGCGATCGGCGCCAAACCACTCGGTGAAGCGGTCGACCTCAGGCCGATGGTCGCGCGCTTCCTCGGCGTTCAGGCTGCTGAAGAAATGCGCGGCGGCGGCAGCCGTCGTGATGGTCTCGGCCAATGCGGTCTCCGAAAGTGTCAGGGTGCGGTTGTGTGGGTCAGTTGTACCAATCAGTCTAGGAGATCGGCAGCCACCCATGTCAAACTGCGGCTGTTGCACAGAAACTGGTACCGGTGACCGCTGACGGCGACCCCCAGGAGCCCCCCTCTCAGGAGACGCTGCGTGCCGAGGCAGCGCGCCTCGGTCTTGAGCTCACGCCCGAGCAGCTCGCCCAGTTCGCGACCTACGAGGCGCTGATCGGAGAGTGGGACGAGCGTGCCGGCCTCACCAGCGTCCGTGATGCCGAGGGCATCCAGCGCCGTCACTTCGGCGAATCACTCGCGCTGCTGGTCGCGCTGCGCGACGCCGGCGTGCTGCGAGCGGGCAAATCGACCTCGATCGTCGATGTCGGCACCGGCGCGGGCCTGCCCGGCATCCCGATGCGCATCGTCGAGCCGGCCCTGCGCCTGACGCTGGTCGAGGCCACGAGCAAGAAGTGCGTGTTCCTCGAGGCTGCCGTCGAGGCGCTCGGCCTCGACCGCGTGCGCGTCGTGAACGCCCGCGCCGAGGACGCTGCGCGCGATCGGGCGCTGCGTGGACGCTTCGAGGTGGCGACGGCGAAGGCGCTCGCGGCGCTCCCAGTGCTGATCGAGTACACCGTGCCGCTGTTGCGCGATGGCGGACTCCTCGCCGCCCCCAAGGGCTCTCGCGTGAACGAGGAGGTCGAGGCGTCACAGGGTGCCCTCTACGAGCTCCACGCCGTGCTCGAGCCTGGCCTTCGGTTGCCGCTGCCGGATGATGTCCCACCACAGACGATCGTGATGGTGCGCCGCTCTGGCCCGCTCGATGCGCGCTATCCACGACGTGCGGGCCTGCCCTCGAAGGAGCCGCTGACGTAACGACGAGCCGGGCGCGCGAGGCACGCTACAATCCGCGCACCACGTCCAGGAGGACACCACCACGTCGCTCATCACCTCGATCCGCGAGTGGATCGCCAACCTCATGGCTCCGCGCGGCCCCGGCAGCACCGGCCCTGGCATGGAGGTGGCGCTCGCCATCGCCCTGTGTTCGATGTTCGGTCTGGGTGTCGGCGGCTGGCTCTGGTGGGTCACCTCGGGCCTCGGTGCGGCCGTCGATGGCCGCACGGTGCTGCTCGATGGACGCAGCGTGTTCCTGCGCAGTGCGCTCTTCGGCACCGCCGTCTCGTTCGGCCTCTGGCTCGGCTGGGTGCTCGTCGCGTACGGCGTGTTGCAGCGATCAACGCCGTCCGCGATCTCCATCGAGCGCCTGCTGCGCGAGGCGGGACTCGCTACCGCGCCGCTCGCGCTTGGTGTGCTGATGGTCGTGCCGTACCTGTCGTTTGGCATCGGCATCGCCGTGATCGGCGCGTGGGCCATGGCGATGCAAACCGCGCTCGAACGCGCCACCGGCCTGCGAGGCATGCCCGTGCTCGTCGCGAACGCGCTCGGCTTCGCGCTCTGGGCTGGAGTCCTGTCGTTGATCACCGCAGGCGGTCATACCTTCGCGCCGGGGCCATTCCTCGCGCACGCAGTGTGGGAGTCGGTGGCACGCTTGGTGTCCACCTCGTTGCGATGAGGCCAGCCCAGAACCGACCAGTGCAGATGAGGGACGCATGAACGCAGTCATCCAGGCGGTGCAGCCGTACGAGCTGCACGGCACGCTCTACTTCGCGCTGCGTTACCTCGTCGAGGGCGAGCCGCAGCCGCGCGAGGCGCGGATCTCGCATGACATGGCGTATGCCGAGCCACAAGCCGGTGACCACGTCGATGTGCATGCCATCCTCGGCATTGTCGACCGCGTGACGAAGCTCGAGGTGTAACAGGCGCACCTGCGTAACACCGGCCGTCACACCGCTCCTGTAGTCTGTCGCGCGGCGCGCCCATGCGTGCCCAAGCGATGACACCGTGACAACAGGAGACGCCTCACCATGCAGACAACCGACGTAGTGCGCGTAGTCGAAGCCGCAAAGGTCGAGGCCGCTAATATCGGCACGCCTGTCACGATCACCGTGCTCGACCTCGCCGGTGTCCCGCTCTGGCTTGAGCGTCAGGGCGACCCGGGCACCTTCACCTCGATCGTGGCGGACGGGAAGGCCAACGGCGCCCTCACCATGGGTCGAGACTCCTCGCAGCTTGCCGCGATGAACGAGCGCGCCCCCGCCGTGGTGAACGCGCTGATCGCAAGGACCGGTGGCCGCTTCGTCGCCGTCGCGGGTGCCGTGCTGCTGAAGCAGGGCGACGTGACCGTGGGCGCCATCGGCGTCTCCGGCGCGACCGCCGAGGAAGACGAGCAGATCGCGAAAGCCGGCGCCGCAGCGCTCTAGTCTCGCAGCCCTGCGTCGAGGGTGACCCGCTCGGTTGTGGGTGCGGCCACCCTCGATTAGCATGTTTCGACGGTCGCTGCGGCGGCCGTAGCCGTTGTTTCCCAGCGCCCCACGGGCGTGCACGGCGAGCCTTGTGGGCCCGTAGCTCAGCTGGGAGAGCATCTGACTGGCAGTCAGAAGGTCAGGGGTTCGAACCCCCTCGGGTCCACCAACTCACGACACACCTGGCACCGACATTTGACTCCTCCACGACGAGGGGGCGGATGTTTCACGTGAAACAATCGATTCGGTCTACGCGCCTGAGTGACTGACGGGGCTAGGAGATCAGCATCGCCTGACCTCTGGATCGCCAACTGTCGTCCGGTGCTGCACTCAGCCCCCACGCTACCTCGCGGGTGTTCGCGTTGGTGTTGCGGATGCGGCCCCCGGTGCTGGCGCAGTGTTCAGAGCCTGCTCGCACTTCGGGTTGTCGATCACCTTGTTCTCGCTGCCATCGATCGTGCAGGTGACGAGCACGCATGTCCACCTAGTGGCGTGCGTCGATGAACACGCGCGCTAGAGCTTGACCGCGACTCCATCGCGCGAGGAGCGCTCGATCGCGTCGATCAGCTTGTGGCGCTGCACGGCGAGTGCGAAGTCGGGGGCCTGGCTCGGCTTACCCTCGAGCGTGTCGGCCATCGCGACGTAGGCCTGACCGACGTTGCGCGGCGGGCCGGCCGGGGTGCCTTCAGGCACGACGGTGTAGGTGTCTGGCACGGTCAGCTCGGCCGGGCGCTCGCCGGCCTTCGCGCCGGAGATCGTGTTCGGGCCGCCCGATAGCGAGCCGCGCGAGTCGAGGATCAGCGCGCCCTGGTCACCGAAGATCTCGAGGCGCGTCCCAGTCGCGCCGATCGGCACCGCCGTGACGTGGATCGAGACATCCGCGCCACTCGCGAGCCGGCCGGCGACGATGATCGTGTCGGGCGAGTCCACCGGCACTGGCGCGTTGCCGTTGTCCGTGTCGATCCACTCGGTGATCTGCGTCGTCGTGCGCGCCTGCACCTCGGTGAACTCGCCGAGGATGGTGCACAGCGCGTCGATGTTGTGGCCACCGGAGATCGTGAGCGTGTTCGCGCCGTTCTTCGCCTCGCGCTGCCAGAGGCGGCCAGCGCCGCGCTCGATCACCTGTCCGCCCACGACGTGCAGGTTGGCGGTGAGCACGCGCCCGACGTAGCCGTCAGCCACGAGGTCGGCCGCGTAGCGAATCGTTGGGTCGTTGCGTCCCTGCAGGCCCACGAACGTCTGCAGCGAGTGCTCGCGGGCGTAGTTCGCCATCTCCTCGGCCTCGGCGAGGTTTGCGCCGAGCGGCCACTCGCAGAACACGGGCTTGCCCGCCTTCAGCCCGGCCATCACGAGGTCCTTGTGCCACGGCACCCGGACGCAGACCACGACGACGTCTACCTCTGGGTGGTTCGCCATGGCGTCGATGTTGTCGAACGCCAGCTCGGCGCCGAACGCGGCCTTCGAGGCCTCGGCGGTCTCCTGGTGCGCCGTGCAGACGGCCTTCAGCTCGAAGTCGGGGAGGATGCCGAGCGCGGGCACGTGGGCGTTGGCGCCCCAGCCGCTGCCACCCGGCGTCACGGTCGCTCCGACGATGCCCACGCGAATCTTGTCTGCCATGGAAGTCTCCCCAGATACGGCTTTCCCCCGAGCGCGGAGCGCTCTGGGTTGCACAGTGCGGCCCGATGCTAGCACCCTCTGACCTGCGGGCTCCTGAGCCTGCGCCGAGGCGACCTCGCGAGCGAACGTTCGCTCGCGAGGTCGCTCGGGTACTATCTGCGCGGCCGTCGCCCGACCGGGCACGGAGATTCGAGGGGGGACCATGCCAAGGCAGTCGCCTGTCCCGAACGAGCTGGACAAGCCGTTCTACGACGCCTGCAACGAAGAGCGGCTCGTCATGCAGCATTGCGATGCGTGCGACCGCTTCCAGTACCCGCCGGAGGCCACGTGCCGCCAGTGTGGTGCTGCGGACCTGCCGTGGAACGAGATCGGCGGCTCCGGGACCATCTACAGCTACGGCGTGATCTTTGACACGCCGATCGCCCAGCTGCAGGCCGACCAGCCGTACAACTGCGCCGTGATCGCCCTCGACGAGGCGCCCGGCGTGAACGTGCTGTCGCAGCTGCCGGGCACACCGCCGGACCAGGTGCCGATCGACGCAAAGGTGCGTCTGACCTGGTACACGACGCAGGCGAACGGGCAGAAGGTGCCCGAGTGGGAGGTAGTGAAATGAGTGAGGCTACCGAAGCGCCGCTAACGCAGGCGGCAACGATGTACCGCACCAAGGAAGGCCTCGGCGTCTGGCCGCAGCGCGGCAAGGTCGCCGCAGTCGGCATCGGCCACTCGCCGACGATGCGCCGCTGGGACGAGCGTCCCGAGACAAGCCTCGGCGCGTGGGCGATCCTCGCGATCAAGAACGCCATCGAGGACGCGGGCATCAAGGCCGAGGACGTCGATGGCCTCGTGCTCTCGAAGGACACCACGACTGGCTCGTTCTGGCCACAGGGCAAGGCGATCCCGGAGTCCTTCACGGCGATGTTCGAGCAGACCGATGACCCACTCGATGGCCTGTCCCAGCTCAGCACGGCATGGATCATCAAGAACATGCCCGAGTTGAAGAACATCAAGTGGGTGATGACGGCCCCGGTGTGCATGTCGATGGTGCTGACCGCGGCGATCCAGTCGGTCGCCGAGGGACGTGCGCAGGTGTGTATCGCACTCAAGGGCTGGCACAATTTCGAGGGCCGCTATTACCAGGGCGGCGCCAACGCGGTCGACACCGTGGCTGGCCCGGGCAAGTACGGCATGGCGCTCGCTGGCCCCGCCTCGTACACGACGGCGCAGCAGTTCCAGCGCTACCTGCACAAGTACGGCAAGACGCACGACATGATGGCGCCGTTCGTCGTGAACTCGCGTCGTAATGGCCTGCTCTTCCCGGACGGCTACTGGGCGCAGCACCGGCCGGAGCAGATCACCGCAGAGGACTACATCGACGCGCGCTGGGTCGCGAAGCCGGCGAACCTCTACGACAACGACATTCCGATTCACGCCTGCGGTGCGTATGTGATCACGACTGCCGAGCGTGCCAAGGACATGCAGCAGAAGCCCGTCTACGTGCTCGGTCACGCGGGCGCGGGGGAGCTGATCGGTGACCGCTACAGCGGGGTGCGCCCGCGCGGCACCGTCGAGACGCTCGAGGAGGCGCAGGCCAATGCTGCGTCCACGGGCCGCAAGCTCTTCGAGGCCTCTGGCGTGAAGGGCAGCGAGCTCGACTTCGAGAACATGTACGACGGCTTTGGCCTGTTCCACGTGTTCCACATCGAGGGCATCAACTACGCCGGCATCAAGGAGGGTGAGGCGCTCGACCTCTTCCAGGGCGACATCACCATCGAGGGGCCGCATCCGGTCTCGCCGAGCGGTGGCAACATCGGTGGTGGCCGCACGCGCTTCTGGAACCACTCGGACTCGATCCTGCAGCTGCAGGGCCGCGCCGGTGCGCGCCAGATGACGAAGAAGGTCGAGACCGGCATCTCCGGCGGCTTCATGCCGTTCTGGAGCAACTTCGTGATCTGGAGCTCGGAACCCGACTAGCTCGAGTACCTCCGGGCGAACGTGAAGGGGCGGCCGCAAGGCCGCCTCGTCGTTTCTGCGCCACACGTTTGGGCGAGTAGGATTGGCCGTCATGGCAGAGCTCAACCTTGAAGACCTCGTCGCGAACGGGACGCTGTCGGCCGAGATGGCTGCAACACTGGCCGTTGCTGCCGAGGAGGCACGCTCGCTGCTGTTCGTGGCGATTCCGCGCATGGCCGGCAAGAGCACGGTGATGCGAGCGACGTTGCGTTGCGCCTCGCACGACGCGCCGATCACGGCACTGTCTCGCGCGCACGGGCCCGAGCTCGGTATTCCGGCGGAGCAGCTCGACGGCTACCTCGTCGTCTCCGAGATCTCGCCCGCCGGCTTCGACGACTACCTGTGGGCGGGCGATGCGCGGCGCGTGTTCGCCTCGCTCGGCACGCGCTCGCTCGCGACGGCGCTGCATGCGCCCGGCGTGGACGAGGCGTTCGAGGTGCTCACGCTGCACAACCACATCCCGGAGGAGCAGGCCGCGCGCATCGAGCTCGTCGCATACATCCGCAGCATCGGCCCGTGGTCCGAGCCTACTCGACGTGTCGTCGCGGAGATCCACGAGATCGATGGCTTCGAGCACGGCCGACCGCGCGCGCGCCTGCTGCACCGCTGGGACGAAGCCGTGGATCGCTTCGAGGTGGTCGAGGTACCTCGAAAGATCGGCACGGAGTCGGGGAACTACGACGCGTATGTGCGGGCGTACAGCCAGCACTGAGCGGGTGGGCAGCTAGCGGCCGGGCACCTCGGCTGGCTGCGCTGTCGGTGTTGCCTCGAGCTCACGCACGCGTGCCGCCGGTCGTCGTGCGAGCAGGAAGAACACCGAGCCGATGCCCGACAGGATCGCGAGGATCGTGAAGCCGAGTCGGAAGTCGCCTGTGCGGTCGGCGAGGATGCCTGCGACTAGCGGCCCCGAGATCGTCCCGGCCATCACCAGCATCGACGACACGCCCATGATCGAGCCGAACGCGCGTCGTCCGAAGTAGTCGGCACGGATGGCCTGCATCATCGGGCCTCGCAAGCCCCATGCCGCGCCGTGCATCACGGCGAAAGCGAACACCGGCAGCGGTGAGGTGGCCGTGGCGAGCAACAGCAGTCCGGCGGTGTGGAACGCCATGCAGCCGACCGAGATGTACCGGCGGTCCCACTTATCGCCAACTACGCCGCCGGCCGCGATGCCGCCAATCTGCGCGATGGTCAGTACGGTGAGCACCGTCGATGCGAATACGAGCGAGTAGCCCAGGTCCTCGGTCACGAACAGCACGAGGTGCACGTTCACCGCGGAGACGATCAGTAGCGCCGAGGCGTGGCCGAGCGACACGAGCCAGAACGCGGGCGTCTTCATCGCCTCGCGTAGGGTGAATCCGTCGAGGTCGTTGCTGCTGTTCGTGTGCTGCGCGCCGGCGACGGGCTCGGCGGCTACCTCGCCATCAGCGAGCAGGCCGAAGTCCTCGGGCCGCCGTTGCACGACCTGCGTCAGCGGCAGCCCGACGATGAGCACGATGATCCCCGAGGCGAACGCGGTCTGACGCCAGCCGGCCGTCGCGAGCGAGAACGCCACCGCCGAGATCAGTAGCCCACCGAGCGCACCGCCGAGCTGCATCGTCGAGAGCGCGCGACCTCGTGTCTTGTTGAACCAGTTCACGATCGAGACCGTGTAGGGGAAGAAGCCTGCGAGGCTCGAACCGACTGCCATCATCATGAAGGCCGCGTAGAACCCGACCAGCGAGTCGATGCGGCTGAACAGGATGAAGCCGACGCCGAACAGCACCATGCCCACGCGCATGCTCGCGCGTGGGCCGAAGCGATCCACCAGCCAGCCCTGAATCGGGCCGAGGATGCCGTTCTCGACCTGCTGCATCGAGTACGCCGCGGACAGCTGGGCGTTGCTCCAGCCGAAGTCATGGCGCAGCAGCGCCACGTACGCACCGTACGATCGCTGGAGCAGCGCCGCGGCGATCATCTGGTTCAGGAAGCCGGCGGCGACGATGTACCAGCCGTAGAAATACTTCGAGCGTTGGGGGTTGAGCGACATCATCGCGCGAGTATGCGTGAGCACCTCGTTCGAGGCTTAACGTTTGCGGGAGCGTTAGTACGTAGGTCGGGCGGGCTACCTCGCCAGCCCCGAGTTGTCTCGGACGACGGTCGGCGAGAAGGCGTGGGGGATCAGCAGGCGAGGGGCGCTGCTGCCGTCGGCCGGCACCGCCCAGATGTCGTGGCGGAACGCATCGGCGGGCACGCCGTAGATCAGCGTGTTGTTGTCGAGCCACTCCGCCTGGTCGTCGAAGTTGCGCGTCTCGCTCGAGACATAGCGGTGGGTCATCGTGGCGAGGTCGAGCACCGCGAGGCGCCACGAGTGGTCGTCGGCGTTGCGGCTCTTGAAGGCGATGCGCGTGCCGTCGGGGGACAACGATGGGCACTCGACGCCGTCGTCGATCACCGTCGCGCTGCGCTTCGAGATGTCGCCGCGCACGAGGAAGTGCGAATTGCCCGTGCCGAGCGTCGCGTAGAACACGTTCGGGTCCGAGGTGAACGTCACGCCCCACACGTTGAAGTCCGCGTTGATGAAGGTCTTGCCGTCCTTCACGAACGCGTAGCCCTCGAGGTTATCCATCAGCCGCTTGGTCGCAGTGTCGACGAGGAACGTGCGCGTCGAGAACGCCGAACCCGCGTAGTTGTCGCCCGAGACGAAGAGCGTCATCGCTGCCATGCGCCCGCTCGCGTTGACGCGTGCACGGCTCGGAATGCCGCCGGCCTGCGTCTCGCCCGTCACCTGCAATTTGCTGTCGAGGATCTGACCGACGTTGTCGATCGCCAGCGCACCGCGCTCGGCGAGACAGATGCCGGAGCCTGCCGCGAAGTAGACACGCGAGCAGCGCGTGCTCGTCACATCGCGCTTGCCGCCCGGGTCGGCTCGCGACACCACGGCGATACGTCCGCCACGGTCCACACCCTCGTCGTCGAGGAAGACGATGAAGCCGCTCGTTGGTGGTGCTGGCGCCGCGGTTGGTGGCGTACTCGGTGCAGTCGAGGCGAGGACGGTCGGCGCTCCGGTCGCTGCTGCGGCGGGCGTCGAGGTGCGCTCGATGGTTGGTGAGGCGCTCGCGGTTGCCGTGGTCGTGCTCGTGGCAATGCCCGGCGTCGCCGTGGTCTGCGTGAAGGCGCCAAGGATCTCGCCCTGGGCGCTTGGCTGCGTCACCTGCGCATTGGGGTGCGGGCGCTGCGCGGAGACGCCCACGTATGCGGCGCCGCCGACTACGGCGAACGCCACAATCGCTACGAACCAGGTCTCACGCCGTCGCAGCATCGATCCCCCTCGCACGCCGGAACGCGAGCACCGCCCCCAGCGTCGAAATCACGAGTCCGACCGCGAACCACGTCAGCGCGAAGGTCGGCCCCTGCCATGACCACAGCAGCCCGAAGACCACGGAGGCCCCGAGCTTCGCGATGGCTGTCGAGGTGCCGACGAGTGACAGCCCGCTGGTGCGGACGGCTGCGGGGATCACCTCGCTCGTTGCGGCCGCGAGCACGCCATCGGTGCAGGCGTAGAACAAGCCGAACAATGTGAGCGCCGCCGCCATGGTCACGAGGCCCGACACGGGCGCTGTGAAGAGCACCGCATACACGCCGAGCAACAGCACCTGGCCGACGAGGAAGGTCTGGATGCGCCCAACCCTGTCGGCAAGCCCGCCGAGTGGGAACGCGAGCAGGAAGTAGACCGTCGAGGTGCCCACGAACAGCAACGGGAAGAACGTCAGCCCCAACCCCGTCGTGCGCTGCCCCAGCGACGGCACCGCGGCGACCCTGCGCGCCATCTTCGGTGACACGCTCGAGGTCGGGCCGCCGCCGCCGAACGCGGGTATCGAGGCGCCCTCGAGGGTCTCGGCGGAGGGGCTGACGGCCTTCCTCCCGCCGCACGACCACGAGCACTAGGCCCTGTCAGTAGGGGCGGGTTCAGCCAGCCTCGATCGTCACGATTCCCGCTGCGCCATCGACCGCCAGCATGTCGCCGGTCTTGATGCGCTGTGTTGCGCCGCGCGCCCCAACCACCGCGGGAATGCCGAACTCACGAGCCACCACCGCGGCATGCGCGAGCAGGCTGCCAGTCGCCGAGACCAGCGCGCCGGCCACGCCGAAGTAGGGCGTCCACTCCGGCGAGGTCGCTGGCGCGACCAGTACCTCGCCCGGCTGCAGCGCCGCGGCGTCGTTGAGCGTCGCCACCACGCGTGCTCGTCCGCGGTATGTGCCTGCCGAGGCCGCCACGCCGCGCAACACCTCGAGCGACTGCTGGTCGATGCCGGCGCCGAGTCGTGACGGCGGGCTGATCGCGCGCCACGCGAGCTGTGCGGCACGTCGCTCGCGGATGGCATCGCTCGGTGCTGCCGCGTCCTGGTCGAGCATGGAGTAGAGCTCGTCGATCGTGACGTAGAAGACATCGTCGTCCGCGTTCAGCATGCCGCGCGTGCGCAGGTACGAGCCGATGCGCAGCCAGCGCAGGCGCGACGCGGCGATCATGCGCTGGTCGCAGAGCAAGTTGTGGTCCTCGGACGCGGGGGCGAGCCACTGCGCGACCGGCAGGATCGCGCGTAGCCGTGCGAGCTCCTCGTCGTCGTCGAGCTTCGTGAGCTCGGCCTCGAGTGCGAGTCGGCGCGCTTTGCTGTTCGCCTCTGCGTGCTGCGGCGATCGCTCCTCGGGCTCGTCGGCCATCGCCGCGATCATCGCGAGCGGGATCGCGGGATCCTCGCGCCATGTCGGCAGGTCGATCAGGTGCATCGTCGTCGTGAAGCCGTAGGACTCGAGTAACGCCGCGAAGCCCACCCGGAACGCGACACCGGCTGCGCTCTCCTGCGTTGGCAGCATGCCCGCGTGCACATCGCTCAGCACTGCCGCGTCACCCGCCGCGATGCGTCCGAGGTCCCACAGTGCGGCCGCGCGTGCATTCGATGCGTTCGGTACGCCGGCGAGCATCGTCGCGGCCTCAAGTTCGCGCTCGTTGCCGAAGCGCTTGGTGTACGCCTCGACCCACATCGCGGAGGCGGGGAACACCACGCCCATGGTGTCGGAGTGCACGCCGCCGAACGCGGCCTGCCAGCGCTCCTGCAGGCCGTTGTTCACCTCGGCGAAGTGGCCGCTCTCGACGGTCTCGGGGTCGAAGGCTTCCATCTCCGCGACCGAGTCATCGACCGGAGGCAGCCGTACAGCGCGCCAGTTCTCGACGCGCGTGATGTCGGGGATCTCCGCGCTGGGGCGGATCTGGTTGTCGCGGCCGAAGCTGTAACCGTTGATGTAGACCGAGCCGGGCAGCCCGTCCTCGGCGTTGATGCGCTGTCGCAGGTCCGCGATCGACTCCTCGAGCGGGGCGACCGAGCCCGTGAAGTGCTCGTTGTGCACCCACGTGATCGCCTCGTACTCGGCACCGGGCAGGCGGAACTCGAGATCAGCCACGACGCCCCCTCCTCCGGCCTAACGCAAGCGCGGAAGAGCCATGTTAACGCGCGTTAACGTTCGAGATAGCCTCAGGCTGCGGTGTCGTGGGCGGGGCTAGCCCGGGAGCGGGTCGACCTCGGGCGTGTCTGGACCTGCTGCGTGACGGGCGGCGTCGGCGCGCGCCGCGTTGACCGAGGCGGGGACGCCGGCCACGAACACCACTGCGACCGCGACGACCGCCGCCATCACGATGAACGCCTGTTGCAGGCCCACGCCCGTCGATGAGGCGCGCGAGGCGATCAGCACCATCACGGCCACACCGATCGCGCTGCCGAGCGTACTGAACATCCCGCGCAACCCGGCCACCGCCGCGATGCGGTCGGGGGCGAGGTTGAGCGCCGCGTTGCTCATCGAGGGGTTCGCGACGCCGAAGAAGAAGCCACCCATCGCGACGCTCAGCATCGACCACCAGAACGTCGGCATCGTCCAACCGCCGAACATCGGATCGCGCAGCCCCAGCCCGACCACCACGAGGATCGCGCCGTAGCCGAGCAAACCGACCACGAGCGGCTTGCGGAAGCCGGTGCGCGGCAGCAGCCACGTCCAGAAGGCGGACGACGCAACCATCACCACCGATCGCGGTGCGGTAATCGCGCCGCTCTCGGCGGGCGACATGCCGTACACCGTCTGCACGAACAGCGGGATCATCGCGGACATCCCGACCCACGCCGAACCGAAGCAGAACGAGATCGCGTTGGAGCACGCGAACTCCTTCCGCTTCAGGAGATCGAGATCGATCACTGGCACCTTCGCGCGCCGCTCGTGCCACACAAATACCGCGAGTGCGATCACGAAGACGGCGATCGCACCGCCCACCATTGCCATGCTCGGTGGTTCGTCGCGGCGGCCGAGCTCGGTGAGCGCGAAGACGATCGAGGTGACGAACGTCGCGATCAGTGCGATGCCGGGGTAGTCGATCGTGCTGCCCTTGCGCAGCTGGCCCCGCGGGAGCAGGAACATCGCCAGCAGGGCAGTGACGAAGCCCAACGGGGCGTTGAGCGCGAAGGTCCAGCGCCAACCGCCATGCTCGACGAGCAGCCCGCCCGCGACCGGCCCGAGTACCGCACCGAGTGGACCGAGTGAGACATAAAAGCCAATGGCGCGCATGCGGCCTTCGCCGTACGACTCACCGATCAGCTGTGACCCGGCCGGTCCGAGGCCGCCACCGGCCGCGCCCTGGATCAGACGACAGAGGATCAGCACGTATACATTCGGCGCCACGGCGCATCCCGCCGACGCGAGCCCGAATAGCACGAGCCCGATCACCAGCACGCGGCGCGCCCCGAACCGCTCGGCGAGTCGCCCCGTGACCGGCATCGCGATGATCTGGCCGAGCTGGAACATCGTGAGCACCCAGCCGGCCCACCGCAGCGGAGCGTGCAGGTCCGAGGTCAGGTCCTGCAGGGCGACCGAGACCATCCCGAACTGGACGACGAAGACGAGCTGTGCGGCGGCGAGCAGGATGAAGATGACGTGGCGGTCGGAACGCGCCGCAGGGATGACGTTGCGTCCCTCGGTGGTCACGGCGCCTCCTGCGTGCCTAGCGATCGCTAGAGGCGACACAGTACGTCACCATCACGTGCGCGGAAACTCCGCGATAACGCTCGCGGCACTACGAAGGCGTAACAAGAGGGGAGGACGTGCGTCCTCCCCTCTTGTTACGCCGACTGTCGAGGACTACTCGACGGTGAAGGCGGTCGCCATACCCTGGCCGTAGTGCGCCGGCAGGTTGCAGACGAGCACGTACTTGCCCGCCGCGAGCGTGGCCTTCACGGTGCCGGACTTGCCGGCATCGAGGGCCTCGGTCTTGCCGGAGACGGTGACGGCCTTCTCGTCGACGGCGGCGTTGGCCTGCGGCAGCTTGTCCGGCGCAGCGTCGCTCTTGATCACTTCGAGCTCGTGCTGGGTCGCACCCTTGTTGGTGGCGGTGAAGGTGACCTCACCGGCCTTCACCTTGGCTGCGCTCGGCGCGACCTTCCACTCGCTCAGGGCGACGGTGATGGTGCCGCCTGCGCTCGAGCTCGAGGCGCTCGTGCTCGCTGCTGTCGCGTTGGCCGAGGTGTTTGCCTTGTCGCTAGTACCACTGCCGCCGCTGCTGCAGGCTGCCGCGAGGCCCAGCAGCGAGACGCCGGCCAGCATGCCAATTCGACCGATCGAGATGTGCATCGTTCCCCTCCAATAACAGGAGCGCTTCAGCCGAAACACTCCGAATGCGTGGTTCGCGTCTGCTCGACGTATAGGTGCTGTATGCATTGTCCGAGCGCCTTCGCTCAGGCGCTAGTGGATTGTGCAGTTCTTCACGAGCGTTGAGCAGATTCGGGACGCGCGATCTCGTATTGAGGTGGGGCGAGGCTCGATCGGCCTAGGACTGGAAGATAGCGGTCGCGCCGGTGGGGACGATCTGCGCCGGCGTCATCTGGCAGCCGAGCACCACGGCCACCACTCGATCGCCGCTCACCAGGAGGCCGGCGGCGAGGTTCGCGTTGATGGTGGGGTGGCGCGCGAAGACCACGAGGGTGTCGCCGGGCGTCTGCGGCATGTACGTGCTCGGCACCTTGTAGACGCCGACGAGGCTCGGCGCAGTGGCGGTGATCGAGTCGAGCGTACCTCGGACGTTTGGCTTCGTGCGCAGCTCGCTCTCGCAGGAGACGACCGGCAGTACGTCGGTGGCGCTCGTGCCGGTGATGCCGGCGGGGCAGGGCGGCGGCGTGGTCGAGCCCGATGTCGATGCGGTCGAGGTCGCGCGGGGCGTGCTCGTGGCAGTCGCGGTCGTGGTGCCGGTAGCGCTCGAGGTTGCCGTGGCGGCGGCAACGCCCATCTGGCTGCACGGCACGGTCGCGAGCTTGGTGAGCTTCTCGAGGCTGATCGCGTCGTGGGCGACCACGGTGTTGATGATCACGTCGGCGCCGTCGCTGACGCCCTTGCGCGTGCTCGTCGGCGGCGGCGTCGAGGTGGGCGTCGGAGCCGCAGTCGGCGTGCCCGATGGCGTCGAGGTGCCTGTGGGCGTGTCGGCCTGATTCGAACACGCGAGGCTGAGCGAGAGCACGCACGCAAAGACGGTGAGACGGAGCGAGAACGGCAACTGAGGTCTCCTCGTTATCGAGGTGGGAAGCGGTGGGTTCTGGGCCGCGCGGTGGGCGCGCGTTCCTGTAACCGAGTCTATTGAGCCTCGGCCCTAGACTCGAATCGGTGGATGGCACGGATCGGAGCAGCTTGTGCGTCGAACCTCCTCGATGCTCGCGTTCTCGACGGTGTTCGCGCTGGTGCTGGCCTGTGGCCGCGGCGGCGACGCCAACGGCACGGCTATACCGAGCGCGACGAGCACCGGCACAGCCAACGCAGCGTCGAGTGCGACTCCCGGCGCGACTTCCGGAGTGCCGGCTGGCAGCGCCTCGCCCACCTCGACCGCTGAGGGAGCGAAGCCGAGCGCGACTGCCGCACCGGGCGCTCCCGCCACGCAGCCGCCGAGTGGTGGCGGAGCGCCGGCACCGGCCCCCGCACCAGCACAGGCCGGGACGCCTCGCACGCTGACGTTCGAGCGCACGCTGGGTGGGCGGACGTTCTCGAAGCCGACGGACCTCGGCGCGTATCCGGGCGGGCGCATGTACGTCGCCGACCAGACCGGGACGATCTCGCTCTACGGCATGGATGGGACGCCGTCGGGGACGCTGCTCGACATTCGCAGCCAGGTGTCGACCGCGGGCAGCGAGGAGGGCTTCCTCGGCGTCGCGTTCCAACCGGGCGCGCCGTACGTCTTCGTGTACTACTCGGTCGCCGGCGGGGAGCGTCGCACTCGTCTCGCACGCTTCGAGGTGCAGGGCGACCGCGCGGTCGCGGGCAGCGAGCTCGTGCTGTTCGAGCAATCGCAGCCGTTCCCGAACCACAAGGGCGGGGCGCTGCGCTTCGGGCCGGACGGGATGCTGTATGTCGGGCTTGGCGACGGCGGCTCGGGTGGTGACCCCGGCAACCGCGCGCAGAACCTCGGCGAACGGCTCGGGAAGATCCTGCGGCTCGACGTGCGGAACTCGAACTCCGGCGCGCCGTACGCCGTGCCCGGCGACAACCCGTTCACCACCACACAGGGCGCTCGAGGTGAGATCTGGGCGTACGGCTTCCGCAATCCGTGGCGGCTGAACTTTGACGCGGCGACCGGCGCGATGTGGGTCGGCGACGTCGGCCAGGACAAGGTCGAGGAGATCGACGTGGTGTCGCGCGGCGGCAACTACGGCTGGCGGCGCTACGAGGGCAACGACTGCTACAAGGACTGCGGCGCGCGCGACGGGCTCACGTTCCCGGTCGCGACCTATACGCACGCGGACGGCGGCTGCTCGGTGACCGGCGGCGTGGTCTATCGAGGTCGCAACGTGCCGGCGCTGGCGGGCTGGTACCTCTACACCGACTACTGCTCGGGCCGGGTGTGGGCTGCGCCGTCGCAGGGCGGAAGCGCGGTGCAGCTGCTCGGCGCTGGCGGCGTGAAGTCCGTGACGGTCTTCGGCGTCGACGATGCTGGCGAGGTGTACCTCGCACAACAGGGTGGGCCGCTGCTGCGTGTGAATAGTGCCGGCTGACGGCTCACCCGCGTGCGGCGGTGTGCCGCTAGGATGGCGTGATGCTGAAGTTTCAGATTCTCGTTGCGCTGTTCGCGATCTACGTGTTCCTCTGCGTCGTGCAGGCGCGGCGCACATTGCTCACCTCGGACCAGGGCGCACGTCAGACCGAGGCGAAGCGGCTGCTCCTCGTGGTGACGCTGGGTGTGCCGATCGCCATCGCCGCGATCTTCTATTTGATGTAGCGCGGTTGCGCTCGTCGCCCTGCGTGCTGTTGGTGCTGTTCAGCGCGATTCGCTACGAGGCGTCGTCAGTCGTTCAATGCACTCGTTGCGGTGGTGGCGTGCTGCCCGAGCTTCGCGAGCACGCAGGACCTGAGCATCCTGATTCGCAATCACTGCGGGGAGTGCCCTAGGGCGTCGTCAGTTCGTAAGCCACCAGTTAGCAACCAGGCGGCTCATCGTATATGTGCATTCACCGTTTTCCGGATCCTGAATTACGACGGGCCACGCGCCATCCTCGAATCCCGTCACTCGCTTGATGGTCTTCGTCAGACCAGCGAGATCTGCTCGGAGGCCGTTATGAGGCCGACCCGTCAATTCGACTATCTCGTGGAAGCCGAACGTGTCCGGCGCGTGCTGCGCGAGGTAGGTGAGAAACGCACGGACAGCGGTGTTATCAACCGCGTTCTTGAGGATTCGAACATCCGCTTCGGTATACCCGCGCGTGCCAATGTTGTCGTCAATGCTCTCGTTGTAAGTCACGGCAACCTCCGGTAGTGCTTTGGCCAACGTGGCATATACGGCCGATAGCATGCTGCGAGGAACTGGAACCATCACAATATCGTCCTGTACCACTCGGTACCGTCCTTTCAATCTGCTAGGTACGACTTTATAGCACCGTAGTACGGCGTTGCAAGTATCAATAAGTATTTGTAAGTCCCTGTAGTGGCAACTTGTCCGTGCATTTGACTCCCCCTCGCGGCCTTTCCATACTCGACATATGACTCAGGCACGACGCCTCACCCTCGCCCTTATCTAGGCGGCGCGGCGCTTCTTGAGCGCGGCGTCGCCCGAACCTTGCTGACCTCGTTTTGCCCGTGGCGCGCGCCTGGTTGCGGCGTGCGGGCGCATCCCACTGAACTGTGAACACAAAGGCACGAGCATGACGACGACCGAACGGACCGAGCGCGCGGAGACCGAGCGCTACGACCCTCGACCGATCGAGCGGAAGTGGCAGCAGCGCTGGGAGGAGACCGGCCTCTACCGCGTGCAGGATCACGTGCCGGGGCGCGAGAACTGGTACGCGCTGACGATGTTCCCGTACACCTCGGGCGACCTGCACATCGGGCACTGGTTCGCGATGGCGCCGTCCGACGCGCTGGCTCGATGGCGGCGCATGACCGGGCGCAACGTGCTGTTCCCGATGGGCTTCGACGCGTTCGGTCTGCCGGCAGAGAACGCCGCGATCAAGGGCGGGCTGCACCCCAAGGACTGGACCGACGCGAACATCGAGCGCATGCGCGGCCAGCTCAAGACCATGGGCGCGATGTTCGACTGGGACCGCGAGGTGAACGCCTCGTCGCCCGAGTACTACCGCTGGACGCAGTGGTGGTTCCAGCTGCTGTTCAAGATGGGGCTGGTCTACCGCAAGGGCGCGTCGGTGAACTGGTGTCCGACCGACCAGACAGTGCTCGCAAACGAGCAGGTCGTCGACGGGCTGTGCGAGCGCTGCGATTCAGTCGTGGTGCAGCGCTACATGGAGCAGTGGTTCGTGCGCACGACCGCGTACGCCGAGGAGCTGCTGCACAACGAGGACCTCGACTGGCCCGAACACGTGAAGATGATGCAGCGCAACTGGATCGGCCGCTCAGAAGGCGCCGAGGTGTCGTTCGCGCTCGAAGCACCGGTGACGCCGCAGAGGGCGACCGAGGCGACCTCGGAAGTGCGAGTGTTCACGACGCGGCCTGACACGCTGTACGGCGTGACGTTCATGGTGCTCGCGCCCGAGCATCCGCTCGTCGCAGCGCTGACCACCGAGGAGCAGCGCGGGGCCGTCGAGGCGTACGTCGATGCGGCCTCGAAGGCCACGGAGATCGAGCGCCAGTCGACGGAGCGTGAGAAGACCGGTGTGTTCACCGGCGCGTACTGCATCAACCGCCTGACCGGCCGGCGCGTGCCGATCTGGACGGCCGACTACGTGCTTGCGACATACGGCACGGGCGCGGTGATGGCCGTGCCCGCGCACGACCAGCGCGACTTCGAGTTCGCCTCGAAGTACGGACTCGACATCGAGGTCGTGATCGCGCCGGACGAGTACGACGGCGCGCCGCTCGAGGCCGCGTATACCGAGCCGGGCACGCTGGTGCACTCGGCGCAGTTCGACGGCATGCCGAGCACCGACGCGAAGCGCGAGATCCCCAGGTACCTCGAGACGCAGGGCTGGGGCGCGCCGAGCATCGTGTACCGCCTTCGCGACTGGCTGGTCTCGCGGCAGCGCTACTGGGGCGCGCCGATCCCGATGATCTACTGCGACACCGACGGCATCGTGCCGGTGCCGGAGGACCAGCTGCCGGTGCGGCTGCCGTACGACGTCGAGTTCAAGCCGACGGGCGAGTCACCACTCGCGCTGTCGGAGGAGTTCGTGCGTGTCGATTGCCCGAAGTGCGGCAAGCCCGCGCGCCGCGAGACGGACACGATGGATACGTTCATGTGCTCCAGCTGGTACTACCTGCGCTACCCGGACGCGCACAACACGAGCCTGCCGCTGTCGCAGGATGCCTCGCACGCCTGGTTGCCCGTCGACCAGTACACCGGCGGCGCCGAGCACGCCACGATGCACCTGCTGTACACGCGCTTCTTCTACAAGGTCGCGCGTGACGCCGGGCTCGTGCCGGGCGACGAGCCGTTCGACCGCTACTTCGCGCAGGGCGTGATCCTCGGGCCGGACGGCCGTCGCATGTCGAAGTCTCGAGGCAATGTCGTGGCGCCCGACGGCCAGGTGGAGCGCTGGGGCGCGGACACGTTCCGCGCGTACCTGATGTTCCTCGGGCCGTGGGAGCAGGGCGGGCCGTACGACGTCGACGGCATCGTCGGCGTATCGCGCTGGCTGAACCGCGTGTGGTCGGTGGTCAACGAGCCGCCGACGTTCGTGGACGCACCGGACTCGGCGGAGACTCGAGAGCTGCGAGGCGTGGCGCACCGCACGGTGGCGCGCGCCACGGAGGACCTCGGACGCTACCGGCTGAACACCGTGGTGTCGGGGCTGATGGAGATGACCAACGCGCTGCAGCGCGCGCGCGAGGCGGGCAATGTCGACCGCGCGGCGTGGCAAGAGTCGCTCGAGCTGCTGACGCTGATGATGGCGCCGGAGTGCCCGCACCTCGCCGAGGAGCTGTGGGAGCGCCTCGGCCACACGTACTCGGTGCACGAGCAGGCGTGGCCCGTCGCGGACCCCGCGCTGGTGCGACGCGAGACGGTGGAGATCCCGGTGCAGGTCGACGGGCGCGTCCGTGAGCGCCTCGAGGTCGGCGCAGAGGCGCGCGAGGCCGAGGTGCGCGCGGCAGCCGAGGCGATGCCTCGCATCGCCGAGCTGATGGAGGGCCGCACCGTGGCGCGCGTCGTGTATGTGGCGGGTCGCATGATCAACATCGTGCTGCGCTAACAGCGAGCGCCCTAGCGCGTTGATCGAACGAGAGGCCCGATGCGATTTGCATTGGGCCTCTCTGTTGTTGTGCGTGGTTCGGAGTGTTGCTAGCGCTCGGGTTCGCGGGGGGTGTCGTCGAAGTCGGGCATCTCGAAGTCATCGATGATGATGGGGGCTTCGTCGTCGTCGCGCGGGGGGACCTGGCGCATGTCGCGAGTCTCGCGCATCGGCAGCGTCTCGTTGGTGGGGCGGCGGAGCAGGTTTTGCAGGCCACCCTCGGTGGTCGGCTGCGGGTCGTCGCGGCGGAGCGGGCTCGGCGTGGCGGACTGGCGAGTCGACTCGTAGATGCGAGCGGGCTCGCGCGATTCGCGCGCCTCCGTGTGGTCGTCGTCGCGGTCAAGCATCGTCGGCTCGTCGCGGCGTGCGGGGGCCACCGGCTCCGGCGCGACCTGCGGCTCGAGTTGGGCAATGCCCGACTGCACGGAGCGGACGAAGGCCAGCAGCTGGCGGTCGAGGCGCTCCAGCAGCTCGCGCGCGTAGGTGTCCGCGGCGTCCATCTGCTGGCTCGCGAGCTTGCGGGACTCCTCGATGCGGTGCTCGATGCCGGCGTTCGCCTGGGCGATGCGCTCCTCGAGTTGCTGTTCGGCCTGCGTGGCGACTTCCTCGGCGCGCTTGCGGGCGGCGAGGGTCAGCTCGTGCTGCTCGACCATGCGCGCGGCGCGGTCCTCGGCGCGGGCGATGACGAGGCGTGCTTCCTCTTCGGCTTCCATGCGGCGCTGCTCACGCTGCGCGACCATCTCTCGCGCCTCGCGCACCTCTTGCGGGATGGCGATGCGCATCTGGTCAACGATGTCGAGCAGGCGACGGCGGTCGACGATCGCTCGGCTGCCGATCGGCATCTTCTGCGCGGAGCCGATGAGCTCCTCCAGACGGTCGACCAGTGCGAGCAGATCCATGCGTACCCCTCGTTAGCGGTTCTTGAACTTCTCGTTCAGTGCTGCAGCGACGGCCGAGGGGACGAGGTCGTCGATGGGGTGGCCGAGGCTGGCCACCTCGCGGATGCGAGTACCGGAGATGAAGAGGTGCTCCACCGCGGTCATAAGGTACACGGACTCGATGTCCGGGGCCATCTTCTTGTTCATGAGGGCCATGTCGAACTCGTAGGAGAAGTCCGTGTTGCCTCGGAGGCCGCGGACCAGGACGTGCGCGCCATGCTCGTGCGCCACGTTCACGGTCAGGCCGGTGTAGGAGATCACGCGGACGTTGTGGAGCTCCGCCTCGGCGATCGACTCCTCGAAGAGGGCCTTCCGCTCGTCGGTGGTGAAGAGAGTGGACTTGGAGTCGGCGATGCCGACGATGACGCCCTCGAAGATCTGAGACGCCCGGCGGACGATGTCCATGTGGCCGTTCGTCACCGGGTCGAAGCGTCCCGGATACATCGCGATCGTCACGTTGTCTCCCCTCGTGCCCCTGTGGGGCGGCGGTAGATCGCAACGGCTCCATCGCCCTGTCGGCGGTCGCGCCATTGCTCGAGGTCCGCGAGGCGCTCAGGGGGTGGGACCCTGGCCGAGTGCTCCACGACGACCATCGCATGCGGTGCCAGCGCGCCACTGACGGTGGCAGCGATGGCATCCCACGCAGTTTTGTCATCATACGGCGGATCAGCCACTACGAGCGTGTAGGCCACACCTGCGGGGGGCCGCCAGCGGCCGACGGTGGCGGTGATCGCCGTACCGTCCTCGCTCACCCGGGCACGTTCGAGGTTGTCCTGGATGATCGGCGTCACGCGCGCGTCGGACTCGATGAAGGTGGCATGACCGCCCCCGCGCGAGAGCGCCTCGATACCGAGCGCGCCGGTGCCGGCGTAGAGGTCGAGCACCTCCGTGAAGTCGGCGTCAGCCGCCTCGAGCATGGAGAACAGAGCCTCGCGGAGCCGTCCCGAGGTGGGTCGGGTGCCGCGGCCGGGAGGCTGGCGGAGCTCGATGCCGCGCGCGGAGCCGGTGATCACGCGGGGCACGCTAGCGGACCGGCGTCGCCGTGGCGGTCACCTTGGGCGTCGCGGTCGTGCTCGGCGTGGCCGTGGTCTTCGGTGGCGCGGTGGCGGTGCTCGTGGCAGTCGTGGTGCTAGTCGAGGTCGCGACGGGCGTCGGCGTGGGCGTCTTGCCACCGTCGGCAGTGACGGGCAGCGAGAGCTGCTGACCGACGAAGGTCACGCCGTCCGAGATCACGAGTGTGATCTGGTACGTGCCGACGCGCGACGGGGCGCGCCAGACCGCGCTGCCAGAGCTCGAGCCCGGCTCGATCTGGCCGTCGGAGGCTCGCCACGACGGCTGGAGGTACGGGCCGTACGGCGTCTCGAGAGTGAGCTGCCCGTCGTTGGTGTAGCTGAGGATCGTGTTCCAGGCGTCGGGCAGTGAGTCGTCTTTCGCCGCACCTTCGACCACCACGCCGCCGAGGTTGTACCGACGCGCGAGGTCGAGACGGAACGCGATCGAGAAGCGGTTCTCGATCCAGATGCTCTGCGAGCCGGAGCGCCCGGCGTAGGCGAACATCACCGACCTCGAACGCTCGTCCCAGCGCAGGCCGCTGTTGCCAGCGTTCTGATCGACGTTCGTGCCGCTCAGCGTGACGGCGTCGTTGGGGGCGATGCCCTGCTCGACGCGAGCACGCATCGCGCTTGCGGTGGTCAGGGCGTCGCGCAGTGTGATCGCGCGGATCACGTCGCCGGCGCGCTCGCGCGAGCGGCGGTCGATCACGAGCGAGACCTTCGAGAGGTCCACGCCGTTCTCGCGCCGGCTGCGCAGCCCGGTCTCGAGCTGGTCGTAGTAGGCGGCGGGGTCGGCGGGCGCGCGCAGCCACACAGCGTTCGAGGCCTTTTGCAGCGCGACCCAGTCGTACGCGTCCTGCGCCTGACCCTGCGGCGTCGGCACGGAGACCACGAGCCCACGGTTGTCTTTCTTCAGGCGGTCCGAGAGCTGCTCGACGAACGTCGTGAAGCTCGAACGCCGCGCGGCGTCGAGCCCGAGGTAATCGATGTGCACGCCCGCGGCCTGCGTCATGGCGGCGGCAGCGGTGATCGCGTCGATGTGACGACGCATCGCCGATGAGTCGTTGAGGATGCGGTTGATCGCCGCTGCGCCCGTGGTGGTGCTCGTCGTCAGGCCGAGGTAGCGATTCTGCAGCGTGCCGGCAAGGCGGTCGGAGAGCTGGATGCCCTCGTCGCCGGTGCTCGGCTCACCCGCGAGCACGCTCACGATCCCCGCGTCCTGCGCGGCGGGGTCGAGCGTGTCACCCGGCGAGACGATCACACCGAGCGCATGCCCCACCGACGCGCGGCGCAGCACGGCTATGTTCGTGGGCACCGAGACGAGGTCGCCCTGTGCCGACTTGCCGCTGTCGATCGGCGTGACCGAGGCGAGGCGCTTCCATGCGTTATTGGCGTACGTATAGAACGCCATCGCCCGCGTGTCCTCGTTCGCCTTGTTGAGGCGGACGGACATCGTCACGGGGCCGGCGACGTCCTTCTTGGTGCCCTCGATGTCGTAGAGCGACGAGGCGGCCTCGAGGCCGGCGGGCAGTGCGGGCATCGAGGAGCGCGCGCGCGTCGAGAAGCCCTCGCCAGCGGTCGCAGCACCATCGCCGCTGATGCGCTTGAGCATGCTCACGGGCGGCAGCAGCAGGATCGCGGCGACCACGGCGAGCGCTGCGATGATGCCGAGCACGCGCAGCTCGCGGGGGCCGGGGCGGAACGAGGACGGCGGGCCCGAGCGTCCTCGACCGTCATTGCCGCCACCACCGCCGCGCACACGCACGACCGGCGGCTCGAACTGCATCTCCTCGAAGTCCTCGGCGCCGTAGTCGTCGAGGACTTCGAGCTCCTCGCGATCGAGGTCGTCGGTGCGCAGGGGGATGGGGCGTTCGGGACGAGTCTCGCCCCCCGATTCCCCAGAAGGCAGGTCGCCGGAGCCAGGTTCGCGCGTCATCAGTCCTCCGGCGTGACCTGGATCGTGAGCCGCTGGGTGCCTCGCAGCACGACGAGGTCTACTCGAACGCCCTTCGGCAGGCGCTTCAGGAGGTTCACCATAGGCACGTCATACGTTACGGGCTGCCCGTTGACGCCGAGGATAATGTCGCCGGGCACGATGCCGGCCTTCACTGCCGGACTGTTCGATGCAGGCGCGATCACGAGGGCGCCTTGCGTCACGGGGAGCTTCCGCTGCGCGGCGACGCTCGGGTCGATCTCGAGCACTTGTTGCTGCGGAAACTCGAGGCCGATGCGGGCGCGCGGGTACTTCCCGTTCGCGATCACCGCCGCCACGATCGGGCGCAGCGAGTCCGACGACTGCGCGAAGCCGACATCGCGTACCTCGCTGTCGTCGGGGCCAGTGCGGATTACCGAGGTATTCACGCCGACCAGCTCACCGGCGAGGTTCACCAGTGGTCCGCCGGAGTCGCCGCTGTTGATCTCGACGTCGGTCTGCACGAGGTCCTCGAGGGTCACGCCGGGGCGCGCCATCGTGCGGTTGGTCTGCGAGACGACGCCCAGCGCCACGGTATTGCCGGCGCCGAACTGGCCTGTGCCCCCGGAGAGCGCGAGCACGAAGTCGCCCGGCTTGAGCGCGCCCGAGGAGCCGAAGGCGATCTGGCGCAGCCCCTGCGGCGCGACCTGGAGCACGGCGATGTCCGTGAACGGCGCGTCGTCCGTGAGCAGCTTCGCGGGGCGAGCCTCGCCGTTCGCGGTGTAGATGGTGATCTGGCTGGCCCCGCGCACGACGTGGGAGGCGGTGAGGATGTGCCCGGCTTGGCTGACCACGACCCCGGAGCCGAAGGCCTGCGAGTTCGGCAGGTCGGCGATCACGAGCACGGTGTTGGGGAGCACACGGTCAGCGGCCGCTCGCACCTGGGCCTGGAAGTCGGGCGCGGGCGTCGAGGTCGCCTCGGGCGCTCGTCCCATGCGCGCACCGAGCGTCCCCCCACCCAGGCCAGCAGCAAAGCCGGCCACGAGCGCGATAACCACGGTGATCAGGGTGGCGCGAGCGATGAGCGGGGCCTCCGAGGCGTGCGCCGGGGAGCGACGTCCTCCGAGTGTAGGGCGCGCGGCGCCCCCTCGCCCAGCCTCGCGGTGCGCAGGCTCGGTCGGCTCACCGCCGTTTTGAGAGGGATTCGCAGCGTTCAGGCGGGTCTTGGTGACCTCGGGCGTTTGAAAGGCCTTGCAGGCTCCGTTAAACTGCTGGTATTCCCCGCAGCGCATTCGGACGGACTGGCTTGAGCGAGTCCGTTTTCTGTTTTGCGCACCAGCATAAGCAGTTTCCTTGGCGGGAGCCGCCCGGGCGACTGGGGCAGAGAACGAGGGATTCCGATGGTGGAACAACCGGTCCTGCTGACGCAGGTGGGCCTCAAGCACCTGGAGGCGGAGCTCTATGAGCTGCGCACAACCAAGCGCGCCGAAGTTGCGCTGACGATCCGCGATGCGCAAGAGCTCGGCATGGCCCAGGTAGACGGCCAGTACGAGGAGGCCAAGAACCAGCAGGCCTTCCTCGAGGGTCGCATTCTCGAGATCGAGAACATGCTCGAACGCGCGCAGATCATCGACGAGGAGGCCGCCCGTGGCTCCTCTGAGATCCGCATCGGCTCGATGGTGACGGTCCGTGGCGCGGACAAGAAGCCGCGCGAGTACCAGCTCGTCGGCCCGGCGGAGGCTGCGCCCGGTGAGGGCCG
>Ga0114969_10000706_pt1 | contig 28847 bp, 22 predicted proteins | sample M_130807_MF_Meta_FD_87316 | JGI IMG/M metagenome (GOLD analysis project Ga0114969, IMG submission 87316) | Freshwater microbial communities from Lake Montjoie, Canada to study carbon cycling - M_130807_MF_MetaG | ecosystem: Environmental > Aquatic > Freshwater > Lake | place: Lake Montjoie...
CAAACCTCGCAATCGGTGGTGAACCGTTGCTGGGGGATGCTGGTGTCGATCACCAGTTCCATGCCCTGACCGCAGTACGGGCACTGGACTTCTTCACTTTCCTGCATGCCTCACCTTGGTCCGGCTCTGGCGGCCTGCCAAGTGAGGATCGTTCTCAGGAAGGTTTAAGGAAATTCATTAGCACTATTCTCAGCGGTTCGGCACGGAACGTGTTTACCCGACGTTCCATTCATGCTGGTTCATACCTTCATTGTCGAATCAGCAACCGAGGCGGTCGGCCTCATCCGGAACAAATTGGGCCCCGACGCGGTCGTGCTCAATGTCCGTAAACTTCCCGCCGAAGGCGTGTCGAAGTTGTGGAAGAAACCCAAGCTGGAGGTCTTGGCTGCGGTGATGCCCAAGCCGGGTCAGGAGGCCATCGAGTCGGCTTTAAATGTTGCCGACATCGCCGCTCCGGTCGAGAAGATCGCACCGCCGCCCGCCGCCGTGGATCCGTTGGCGGATTTGCGTCGGGAGATGTCCGAAATACGGGCTGAAGTGCTGAGGCACCGCGAATCGGGCCAGGGGTGTGAACCGGCGGTGGCTGATCTGGGTCATTTCACAGAACTGGCGGCAGAATCCGTTCTCATCGAACCGTTTGCCACCAAGGCTGTTTCCTATCCCGGCCACTGGCAGATTGGCCCCATTTTGGAGGCCACCGGTCTTCAGCCACGCCATGCCCTCCGAGTGGTGGAACGATTGTGCCAAGACTACGGCGAGGCCGCTCCAGAGGCCCTGGGCGAACAGTTGGCCCTCGCCTCGAAGGTGCTCAAAGGGGAGTGGTTGGTTCCGCCTTCCCTGTCACCGAGCGGCACCCCTGAAACCCATGTTCTCATCGGTCCGGCAGGTTCTGGAAAGACAACGGCCCTGTGCAAATGGTTGGCTCAGTTGGTTTTGGTGGAAGGGCGTTCCGTGGCTGTTTTCCGGCTCGATGGCGAGACGGCCAATACCGGCGAATTCCTCAGTGTGCATGCGGAGGTGTTGGGAGTGCCGGTTCAGCGATGCCTGACCCCTGATTGGCGATCCGCCGCTGAAATCGTCTTCATCGATCTTCCCGGTATTTCCCACACCGATCGATCCTCGATGAATAAGCTTCGAGACCAGTTGAAAGGAGTGCGTCCCGCCCAGGTTCACCTCGTGCTCAATGCGGCCTACGAATCCCCGTTGTTGATGGCTCAGATTCGGGGCTTTGCATCACTCCAACCGAACGACTGGATGGCCACACATCTCGACGAGGAACCTCGCTGGGGCAAACTCTGGAATGGGATCATGGGCACAAATTGCCCCCTGAGTTGGATGGGGATTGGGCAGAATATTCCCGGTATGTTTCAAAAAGCCGATCCAGTACGAATTTTGGATCGTCAATTCAAACGGTAATCGGCGGGTTAAAAACAAAACAAGTAACTAGATGCTTATGGCACTCGGTTTGCTTGGAGGGGGTAGAAGCGTTGCTTTATGCGAAAGTTCATGATCACAGGTGCCTTAATTGGTTTTGTTATTGGCGGGTTTTCAGGCCTGGCCCAGGGCGCTGGCGGATCTGAGGTTTTTTGGCGTGCCGCGGTTTCGGCCAGCCTCCTCGGCATGTTGATGCGTTGGTGGTGGGGCGTCTGGAGGAAATCTCTTCATGAAGCCCAGATGATACAAATCAATCGGGTCGCGGAAGCCATGAGCAAGCTCCCGGGGGAAGTCGATCGAGTGTCCAATTAAGAACTAGCCGAATCCTATGCCTGCATCCTCTCCCACCACAGAAGACGCCGCGCCAGTGCGTAAGGTCCCGCCTCAGTTCTCCCAGTACAAGAAGATCCGACCTGGCACACCCAAGGAAGCGGAGCTCATCGAACAATACCTTCCATTCGTCAAGAATGTCGTGGGTCGATTGGCCTTGAGTCTGCCATCCCATGTCGATCTGGACGACCTTTACAGTGCCGGTTTGGTGGGTCTTCTAAATGCGGTTCGCAACTACGATCCCATGGCCGGATCCAGCTTCGAGTCCTACGCACGGGTCCGCATCCGTGGATCCATCTTCGACGAATTGCGCCGCCTCGATTGGGTGCCGAGGTCTGTTCATGACAAGGCTCGAAAGGTTCAGGCCGTCATCCAACAAATCGAGCAGTCCAAGGGACAGCCCCCGAGCGATGTGGAAATCGCGGCAGCCTTGGGCCTGTCCATGAACGATTACGACGATCTGATGAATCAGATCCGGCCGGCCACCTTTGTGTGTCTGGATGCCGTTAGCGGTAATGAAGACGGCGGCGAAACGGCTCAGCATGAAACCATTTCGGACGAGACGATGTCGGATCCTGTGGATTCGACTGTCCGCAATGAAATGGCCCGTCTGATCGAGAAGCGGCTTTCCACCCTGCCGGAGATGCAGCGGAAGGTGCTGGCGCTCTACTACTTTGAAGACCTTCGCTTGCGCGAGATTGCCGAGGTCTTTGGGCTGACCGAGTCCCGGATTTGCCAGATCCACTCCCAGGCCATTCTTGCGCTTCGGGGTTATATGCAGCGGATGGTCGCCGATGACCGATAACAGGCGCCTTCCTATCGGCACTACGTCGAACCCACTTCAAATTCACTCCTCTCAACTATGCTCGTCATCATTGGTTCGGTCATTGTCATGGTTTCTGTCATGGGCGGCTTCATGATCGCGGGCGGCCATCCGGCGGTTCTTCTTCAGTGGTCCGAGTTTATCATCATCCTTGGCTCGGCCTTCGGATCGATGATCACGATGGCACCCATGAAGGTTCACAAGGACCTCATCGCCCAGATCATCGGTTGCCTCAAAGGTTCCCCGTACAACAAGGCGGCCTACGAAGACATGTTTAAGGCGCTCTATGAGATGTTCATGCTGGGGCGTCGCAACGGCATGGTGTCCTTGGAGCCTCACATTGGAGAACCTTCAACCAGCAGCATTTTCACTAAGTATACCTCATTCTCGAACGACCACCATGCGGTCGCTCTGCTGACCGGAGCTCTGCGACCTCTTATCGACGGTAAGGTGAAGCCGGATCATATCGGCCTCCTCATGGAAACGGAGATCAACGCCATGGAGAAGGAGCATCACAAGCCCATCGATGTGCTTTCCAAGACCTCGGACGCCATGCCTGGATTTGGGATCGTGGCGGCGGTGCTCGGTATCGTCATCACCATGGGAGCGATCAATGGACCGGTTGAGGAGATTGGTCACCACGTGGCCGCGGCGCTGGTCGGAACCTTCTTAGGAATTCTAGTCTCTTACGGGTTCCTTGCCCCGCTGGCGGCAGCCATGATTTTCAATGGAGACGCCGAGATCGGCTACTACCGGACCTTGGCCAAGGCCGTTGCGAGCTTCGCCACTGGCACTGCCCCCATGATGGCCTTGGAGATGGCGCGACGCGGCCTGCCCGGTGATGTGAAACCGAGCGCAGAAGAGTTAGAGGCGATGCTCAAGGCCGCTAGCAAATAGCCTAAACCCCTAACACCAAACCTGTACACATCATGGCTGGAGGAGGAGGAGGAGCATGGAAGGTCGCCTACGCGGACTTCATCACCGCGATGATGGCGCTATTTCTGGTGCTGTGGCTGGTGTCTCAAGACTCGAAGGTAAAGGACGCCGTCTCTCGGACTTTCCGGAATCCCTTTGCGGCCACAGAAAAACGTTCGACGGGTATTTTCAATTCCAACAAGGAAAACGACAAAACCTACTCTAGGGGAAATTTCGAGGCCAATGCGCCGATCGAGCTGGGCATTCTCCGTCGTATTAGTCAGGACATGCTCAAGACGTTGGCGACCAATCCCGAAATGCCGGAGGATCAGTCGCTGCGCATGGAACTGCTTTCCGACGGTATCCGTCTGACGATGTTCGACCGGCACCAAAGGCCCCTGTTTGACTCGGGTTCGCCAGAGCTCTCGGAATATGGCCGATGGATTTTCACCACGATGGCCTGGCAGATCACCCGATTTACCAATCACTTCACCCTGGAAATTGAAGGCCACACCGAGGTCGACTACCAACCGAAGGCCGGAGAGCCGGACGCCTGGGACCTGTCCACGGAACGTGCTCATACTACCCGTAAACTCCTGATGGAACACTCCGTGCGTTCCTCTCAGTTCCGGAGGGTCTCCGGGTATGCCGACACCGCACCGATCGAAGGGATCGCTGCCACCGATGAACGCAATCGTCGTGTGACGCTGATCCTCCGGGCCAATCAGGATGTGTATAAATTCTGAGGTTTTCCCTCCGCCTTCCATGCCTTCCAATTTCAAACCACTGACCACTGGAGCCAACGCTTCAGCAACCACTCCATCGGGAAGAGCGACAGGCCAACGGGACTTCAAGGGCCAGTTTCATCCAATCGGTGTGTCCGGCGACAACACCCGGCCGACGACGAACGTTGGGGCCCATGCCTCCCACCTGACCCATGGGTCATCAGCGGGTTCGACCCATGCGGTGGCGGTGGAGCCCGCTCCGAGAATTTCTACTGCGATCACGCGGTTGATCCGGGACGGCGATCGGATCACCCACATCGAGGTTCAATGTGGTTGCGGCGAGGTGATTACACTGGAGTGCGGCTACACGATAGCCGGTGAGTAATTAGACTCTTTTTGGACAGTCATCGCACCGTATTGCCCATCAATGGGCCGATTCCGGATCCCCCCGGGGCAGGACCCTGGGTTGTGGGACCTTCTCGGCCTAGTGCCGTTTCTGCGGGTGCCGATTCGGCGGGTTCCCCATTACTCCCACTCGATCGTGCCGGGGGGTTTGCTGGTGATGTCCAGCACCACTCGGTTCACCCCGCTGACCTCGTTAGTGATGCGGGTGCTAATGCGTTCGAGGAGTTCGTACGGAACCTTCACCCAGTCGGCGGTCATGCCATCCTGCGATTCCACGATTCGCAGGGCGATGGTGTAGGCGTAGGTTCGCTCATCACCTTGGACACCCACGCTTCGGACTGGCAGGAGCACGGCGAAGGATTGCCAGGTCTTGTAGTACCAGTCGGCCGCCTTCATTTCTTCGACGACGATCCGGTCTGCATTGCGGGTGATTTCCAACTTGTCCGGGGTCAACTCCCCTAGGCAGCGCACGGCCAAGCCAGGGCCGGGGAAGGGTTGTCGATGAACGATTTCTTTGGGCAGACCCAATTCGAGGCCCAATTGGCGGACCTCATCCTTGAAGAGGTTACGAAGTGGTTCGAGTAATTGGAACTTCATGCCCTCAGGCAGGCCACCCACGTTGTGGTGGCTCTTAATCATGTGGGCCGGGTTTCCGTCGATGGGGACCGACTCGATGACGTCCGGATAGAGGGTGCCTTGCGCAAGGAACTTGGCCTTACCGGCGCGACGGGTGGCCGTCTGGAACACATCGATGAACGTCTTGCCGATGACCTTTCGCTTTTGCTCCGGATCTGTGACGCCCTTGAGCTTACGCAGGAATAACGCGGTGGCGTTCTCGTACTGGAGCTTGAGGTTAAAATTGCGCCCGAAGACTTCCTGAACCACCTCGGCCTCCCGATGGCGGAGCAAACCGTTGTTGACGAAGATGCAAGTGAGTTGGTCGCCGATGGCTTTGTGGATCAAGGCGGCTGCAACGCTGGAATCCACACCACCACTGAGCCCGAGAATTACCTTTTCCTTGCCGACCTTCGCCCGGATTTCTTCGCAGGCCTGTTCCACATAATTGCGCATGGTCCAGTTGGGGCGGCAGCCGCAAACGCCACGGACGTAGTTGGACAAGATTTCCTTGCCTCGGGGCGTATGCACAACCTCGGGGTGGAACTGGATTCCGAAATAAGATTTGGCCGTGTTCTCGATGGCGGCGTATTCCGAATTGTCGGTTGTAGCCACCGACGTGAAACCCTTTGGAAGGCGGGTGAGCTTGTCGCCGTGGGAATTCCAAACTTGGAGGCTCTTGGGGAGTTTCCGGAATAATGGGCACTCCTTCCGTGTGACTGTGAGGGTCCCTTTGCCGTATTCCCGCTTCGTGCCTTTCTCCACTTTTCCGCCCAAGAAATGCCCCATTAACTGGACGCCATAGCAAATTCCCAGCACCGGCACGCCCAAGTCGAAGATCGCCGGATCGGGCAGGGGTGCCTTCGGCGCGTAGACCGAAGAGGGGCCGCCGGAGAGGATGATGCCTTTGACACCGAGTTTCTGGATTTCCGAGGCCGGGGTGTCAAAACGCAGAATGGTCGAGTAAACGTTCAGTTCACGGACCCGGCGCGCGATGACTTGGGTGTACTGGGATCCGAAATCTAGGATGACGATCTGCTCCATGAGCAACGGTGACGGCTGAAGCGCAGGAGCTTCAAGCCGGATTTGCCAAACCCGATCATCGGCGTTCCCGTCAGCCTAAATGTTTTACCTATAAAACAACGTGTTTGACTGAACACTTTTTTGGACGGAGTTTGATCGTTATGGACATGGGTAAACGTTTTGTCGGTCTGCTCCGTGGGTTGGGGCTGTGCGTTGCCCTTCTCACAGGGTCCGGCGGAGGTCCTTGGGGGCTGCGCGCACACGGGGCACCGCTGACGGTGTGTGCCACCGTGGGAATGGTGGCGGATTTGGCCCGTGGGGTGGGCGGGCAGGAAGTAGTGGTGGAGGGCTTGATGGGCCCCGGCGTGGATCCGCACCTTTACAAAGCCACCTCATCGGACCTCATCCGCCTGCAACGTGCGGAGGTAATTCTGTATAGCGGCCTGCATTTGGAGGGGAAGATGCAAGAGACCTTCCAACGGTTGTCTCGGTCGGGAAGGCGGGTGCGAGCTGTCACCGATGGGCTTCCTCCGGAGCGGTTGATCCGTGTGGGGAAGGACGGGATTGTTGATCCACATGTCTGGTTTGACGTGGAACTCTGGTCGCGGTGCATCGCAGGAATCGCCGAAGAATTTGCCGCTGCGCGCCCCGACTCAGCAGGTGGTTTCCGGCATCGCGCCGCGACCGTGAAGCAGGAACTGAAGGACCTCCACCAGTGGGTGTTGATGCGCGTGGCCACGGTGCCGAAACCTCGGCGCATCTTAGTGACCAGTCACGATGCCTTTGGATATTTTGGCCAAGCCTACGGATTCCAGGTGGTCGCCTTGCAGGGGATCTCGACCGTCACCGAAGCCGGCTTGGCGGACATGACCCAGTTGACGGATTTCATTCGATCCAAGGGTGTTCCCGCGGTCTTCGTCGAGAGCAGTGTGTCGCATGCCAGTTTGGAGCGGATTCGGCAGGATGCCGGCGTCAAGTTGGGTGGTGAACTGTTCTCAGACGCCATGGGGACGCCGGGACAACGCCATGGCGGGTATGACTTGGGGACCTACCAGGGAATGATCCGACAGAACGTCGATCGAATCGTGGGAGGGTTGAAATGAGCTTGGAGACTGGGAATTCGGGAAACGTCCCCCCGTTAGAAATTCATGACCTGACGGTGGCCTACCGCAATAAGCCGGTACTATGGGGTATCGATCTTGTGGCCCCGGCGGGCAAACTCATCGGCATAGTGGGTCCCAACGGAGCGGGTAAATCCACGTTGATTAAGGCCTGCATGGGGCTTTTGCCGTGTTCGTCGGGTTGGGTGACTGCGTTTGGTCGGCCGGTGACTCAATCCTTGAACCGGGTTGGATACGTGCCGCAGCGGGAATCGGTGGATTGGGATTTTCCGGTGAGTGTCATGGACGTCGTCCTCATGGGGCGTTACGGACGAATTGGGCTCTTCAAAAGACCCAGCCCAGAAGATCGCAGGATTGCCCGGGAATGCTTGGAACAAGTTCAGATGCTGCCCTTCGCCGACCGGCAGATCTCGAATCTTTCCGGCGGGCAGCAGCAGCGAGTTTTCCTGGCGCGGGCGCTGGCGCAGGAGAGTGACTTGTACTTCATGGATGAGCCCTTCACTGGGGTGGATGCCGCTACCGAATCGGCGATCATTGCGTTGCTGCAGGGGTTGCGTTCACGGGGCAAGACCATCTTGGTGGTCCATCATGATTTACCCACGGCTCGTACTTATTTCGATTGGTTGCTCCTCCTCAATATGCGGGTGGTGGCTTTCGGGCCGACCGAGCAGGTGTTCACTCCGGAGTTGCTCCAGAAGACCTACGGTGGCCGCCTGACAATCATGAGCGAAGTTGCTGAAGCGGTTCGGGGCCAAGGCACACTGACATGAGCGCTGCCTCCTTGGGAGATTCGACTAGGCCTTTTGGGCGACGGGCCGGGTCCGGCCATCGGCTCATGGGCATGGGGCTGGGCTGGGCGTTGCTGCTCGCGTCGGCGTTCTCTGCGCAGGCCGCCAAGATCGGAGACCTGACTCAGACCCGATGGACCGAACAGGCTTGGCGTTTTGTTACCTTGTCCGATCCGGTGGTGCGCTATGCCTGCCTGGGAACTGTGCTGCTGGGGATTTCTTGTGGCCTCTTAGGAAGCTTCCTGGTGGTGCGACGCATGGCGCTGCTCGGGGATGCCCTTTCCCATGCAGTACTGCCCGGTGTGGCCTTGGGATTTCTATGGAATCTGGAGAAAGATCCGCTGGCCATTTTTATTGGTGCGCTGCTGGCCGGGTTGGCCGGTTCTGCAACCGTTTCGATTCTCACCCGAACCACGCGCCTCAAGGAGGATACGGCGCTGGGCATGGTCCTGGCTTCCTTCTTTGGGCTGGGACTGTGCTTGATGTCGATGTTCCAGCGCCTGCCGACCGGCAACAAGAGTGGCATCGAGACCTTCCTGTTCGGTCAGGCCGCGGCCCTGGGTCCTGGAGACATCCAAGTGATGGGAGCGGTGACTCTGGTGGTGGTGGGTCTTCTGGGGTTGGGCTACAAGGAGTTCCTGCTGGTGAGTTTTGATCCGGGTTTTGCCCGGGTCCTGGCACTCCCCACCGTGTGGTTTGAGCGTTTGCTGGTGATGCTTTTGGCTTTTGCTGTTGTGTCCGCGCTCCAGGCGGTGGGTGTGGTCCTCGTTTCGGCCATGCTCATTATACCCGCGGCGACTGCCTCGCTCCTCACCGATCGGTTCCATCGGGTGCTGGTCTGGAGTTCTTGCCTCGGGATGATTTCTGGACTGAGTGGAGCCTTCCTTTCGTTCTTGGGCACCCGGCTGCCCACCGGGCCGTTCATGGTACTGTCGGCAAGCCTGCTCTTTGCTTTAGCCCTGATGTTTTCGCCGCGTCAGGGCATTGTGCCTCGTTGGTATCGGCAGCGCTCTCAACGGGTGCGTATCGAGCGGGAAAACACCCTCAAGGCGATTTATCAAGTGCTCGAGTCCGATGGATTTGCCTCGGAGACCATCACTGTGGCGGCCTTGGCGGCGCGGCGTCGGTTGGCTTCCGCCGCTGTCGAGGTAGAGATCCGCTCGTTGGTCGCGGTGGAGTTTGCGACCGCCTCCGGGGATCGGGTCGCGCTGACCCCGTCCGGATGGCAACGGGCCTGTGCCATCGTGCGCAACCACCGACTGTGGGAACTCTACCTCACCCACGCCGCCCAGATCGCGCCGGACCACGTTCACGACGACGCAGAGAAGATCGAGCACGTACTGGGTGAGGCCATGGTCCGTGAATTGGAACGTCGGTTGCCCCGGATCGACACTGACCCGCACGGGCGACCCATCCCGTCGCTCCCCGCCTTGATGGCGGGCGTTCGCCCCGGTGCCCGGAGTACCGGGGATCGTCCGGTGGGCTATGGAGGACGCTCATGACGTTGATCCCGGAGTTTCAAGCCCACCGCGTTTTCGTCGAACCGTGGACCACGGAGTTAGGAAGCCATGGGTTGATGGCTTTGGTGACATTTCTCGTGGGTGCGACGTGTGGGCTCATTGGCAACTTTCTTATCCTGCGGCGGATGGCCTTGGTGGGCGACGCCATCAGTCACAGCGTGCTGCCGGGTATTGCCCTGGCATTCCTGATCACGGGTTCTCGCGGCATTGGAGCGATGGTTTTGGGGGCGATGGTGGCCGCTTGGTTGACGCACGGGTTGATCGAGCTCATTTCCCGCCATTCAAGACTCAAGCAAGATGCGGCCATCGGTATCGCTTTTTCCACGCTCTTTGCCATCGGGGTGGTGCTCATCGCCGTCTTTGCTGACAAGGTGGATTTGGATCAAGACTGCGTTCTCAATGGGGAATTGCCGATGATTCCCCTCGAGCCTTCCGTCCAGCTCGGATGCTGGGTGCTAGGCCCACCCCCAGTGCTGAGGTTGGTCGGGGTCTTGATGGTGTCCTTGGTGCTTTTGGTGACTTTCTACAAGGAATTGCTAATTACTTCTTTCGATCCCGGGTTGGCTGCTTGCCTCGGAATTCGGGTCGGGGTGATCCATCATGGATTGATGCTTTGGCTGTCCATGGTCGTGGTCGCCTCCTTCGAGGCGGTGGGTGCGATCCTCGTCATTGCGCTGCTCATCTTGCCCGGTGCCACAGCGTCGCTATTGACCGACCGGATGATTCCACGCCTTGCCTGGACCACGGTCCACGCGGCCCTGAGCGCAATCAGCGGCATGCACCTTTCGGTGGCGCTGGATTGCTCACCGGCCGGAGCCACGGTCGTGGCGGGGGCCGGTTGGTTTTGTGTGGTCTGGCTCTTTAGTCCAACCGAAGGACTCATCCCGCGCGCGTGGCGACTTCGCAGGGGCTCGGTTGACAGCCGACTTCGAAGCGCCGAGCTTTCTTACAACACCGATCTATCCTAAATCATCAATCTTCAAACTTTTCGAAGACTCCCATGAAGACCGTTTCCTCTCTCGTGCTGGCATTCCTCACCGGAACCCTTTCGGCCCTGGCCGCCTCCGGTTGGCAAACCGACTTTACGGCGGCGCAGACTGCGGCCAAAAAGGACAGCAAGGCCATCTTGCTTGATTTCACCGGATCAGACTGGTGCGGATGGTGCATTAAGATGAAGAAAGACTCCCTCGATCAGAAGGCCTTTCAGGAGTTTGCTGACAAGAAGTTGGTGTTGGTGGAAGTGGACTTCCCCAACAACAAAAAGCAGACCGATGAGGTGAAGAAGCAGAACGAGGGTCTCCAGAAAAAGTACGGCGTGGACGGGTATCCGACCTTTGTCCTGGTGGATCAGAGCGGTAAAGAGCTCGGCCGCCATGTCGGTTATCTTAAGGGCGGCCCTTCGGCCTTCGTTCAGAAGATTGAAGAGTGGACGAAGACCGGTGCCTCGAAGTAAGGCGACTGACGGGCGGGTTTAGAGCTATCGGTCGGACAACTGCCTGAGTGCCTCGAAGAGGACGATTGCGACACAGTTCGACAAGTTGAGAGACCGCGCCTCGGGATTGGCCATGGGGATGTCCAACCAGTGTTCTGGGTGGGCTTGAAGCAGTGCCAACGGAAGACCCGCGGTCTCGCGACCGAACACCAGATAATCGGTGGGTGCGAATTCGGCTTGGGTGTACCGACGGGGAGCGCCCTGTTCAACGAACCAAAGTCGGCTGCCGGCCGGGAGGTGATTCTGGAACTCGCTCCAAGTAGACCACCGTTTCCAGGTGACGAGTTTCCAATAATCCATACCGGCCCGGGCGAGGCGTTTGTCATCGATCTCAAAGCCCAGCGGCTCGATGAGATGGAGGGTGGAACCGGTGGCCGCGCACAAACGGGCGATGTTGCCCGTATTGGGCGGGATTTCGGGTTCGACGAGGACGATATTCACGGAACGCAGAACGGTGGGTAGGAGACCGTGCATGATCTGCTCTGGCGGGAGCAATCGGGAATAGCCCGTCTTGACGCTTGATCCGGTGGATCCGGATTGGATGATCCGCCTTCAATGTCTGCTGAATCCTCTCCAGGACCTGCGCCGTTCTGGACCACTCCGGAATTCCCCCGGGTGCTGCCCTTTGCGGTATTTCTCCTTATTGGAAGTCTGGCCGGAAAATTCTTTCCCGGTTCAGAATACTGGATTTATGCCCTCAAGACCCTGGCGGTTGCCGGGCTCGTTTGGGTGCTGCGGGCTCGCCTCCCAGAGATACAGTGGCGATTTTCGGTCCCGGCCATTGGTGTGGGGATTACGGTGGCGGTGGTTTGGATCGGGATGGACGGATTTATTCCGTCGATGTCCGACCTTTACGACCGCGTTTCGACTCTTTGGACGGGTCGGCCACCGGAGCCGCAACCGGTCGATCCACCTTGGAATCCATTAGCATTCTTCAAGACCAACCCAGCTCTGGGATGGGGATTTCTGGCCATTCGGGTGTTGGGGCGCTCGGTGCTAGTACCCATGATTGAAGAGGTGTTTTACCGTTCATTTTTGTATCGGATGATTATTCGCCCGGATTTCCTGGCAGTACCATTGAGGACCTGGAATCCCATGGCGTTCGCCGGAACGTGTCTGCTCTTTGGATTGAGCCATCCGGGTCAATGGTTGGCGGCCATTATTTGCGCTGCCTTGTACCAGGGATTGGTCCTGAGACATGAGCGGATCGGGGATGCCATGGTGGCTCACGGGGTGACCAATGGTATTATTAGCGCCTACGCCATTAGCACCGGCCAGTGGCAGTTCACCTGAACCCAACCAACCTGGATCCGAGAGCCCGCATTCATGGAAGAGCGATTAGCAGCCGCCGGTGGGGAGGCATCCGCATCGGTGTCGATGAACCTCCGCGCCACGGCTCTCCCGCCGTGCGTTGTTTTTGAGGACGACGACTTGCTGGTGGTGAACAAACCTTCGGGATGGAACACCCATGCCCCGAGTCCGTATGCGGGCGAGGGGGTGTATGAATGGCTGCGCCACCGGGAGCCGCGTTGGGCCGAACTGGCGATTTTGCACCGCCTCGACAAGGACACGTCGGGATTGATGGTCTTCGGTAAAACTCCTTTGGCCAATCGGTCCCTGACGCAGCAGTTCGAACAACGGCGGGTGGAAAAGGTGTATCGATTGCGGACGGACCGTCCCGTCCAGGCCGCCGACTGGATCGCTCACTGGTCCGTGGTGAGGGCTGGGGATCATTACGTGGCTCGTCCCCACGCCGTCGGGCTCGATCCGGCGGAGACGCGGTTTCATCGGGTCGCCCACGGCAACGGTTGGACGGAATGGGAGGCATATCCGCGAACAGGCCGGACCCATCAGATCCGGGTTCATGCAGCTCAGGGCGGCATGCCATTGCTGGGGGATTCACTTTACGGAGGCAGCCCTGCCGCTCGTCTGCATTTGTCTGCCCATCGTCTGGCCTTCGAGCACCCGAGGACCGGAGCTCCGGTGAGCTGGTCGGTGGATCCCCAGTGGGATCGCGACTCTCGGAGTCTCCTGCGCCAGGCAGTCATCGATCCTTCGGAGACCGACGCGTATCGATGCGTGCACGGAGCCTCAGATTCCAGCGGGAGTGGCCTTTACTTGGACGCCTTGGGGCCGTTTCACCTGCTGCACAGCGATTCCGATGCCCCAGGAAGCCTCGAGGTCGGGGGAGGTATCGATGCGGTTAACCTGTATCACCGCCGCCTGAACCGGAAGGTGGGTTTCTCGGGCACCGATGAGAGTTGCCCTCGGTGGGTCCGCGGTGCACAGGCTCCCGAGGCGTTCACTGTTCGCGAAAATGGGGTCCGGTATGAGATGCGATTTGATCAGGGCTACAGTGTTGGTTTGTTCCTCGATCAACGGGACAATCGCCGTCGTCTCCTCACCAGGCACATCGCCTCCGGCTTCCCGCTGCTGGAGGCTTTGGTTGCGAATCCGGAGGTGTTGAACTGCTTTTCCTACACGTGCGCGTTTAGCGTTTGTGCGGCATTGGGTGGAGCCCGTGTGACTAGCTTAGACCTTTCCAAAAAATACCTGGATTGGGGTCGGCGCAATTTTGAACTCAATGGCCTGAACCCGTCCGCCCACGATTTCATCTTCGGTGATGTCTTTGATTGGTTGCGGCGACTGGGCAAGAAGGGACGGCAGTTTGATTGCGTGATCTTGGATCCCCCGACCTTTTCACGATCGAAAGAACGTGGAGATTTTCGGGCTGAACGGGATTATGGGACCCTGGTGGCCCTGGCGGCGGCCGTGCTCAAACCCGGAGGCATTCTGTTTGCCTCTACCAACGCTGCTCGATTGGAACCGGAAGTCTTCTTGAGTCAGATCCGAGAGGCTCTCGCCGGGGTGGGGCGGCGTGTCTTGAACGATCAGTATGTCCCTCAACCATCCGATTTTCCGGTGAGCCGTGAGGAGCCTGCCTATTTGAAGACCGTGTGGATGCGGGTGGACTGATGCGGTGAATCGTGACAACGGGATGAATTCCTCAACTCGGCCGCCGAAACCGCCGTTCTGTTGCGCGGAATAGGTAATAGCTATAGTCTCAAGCAATGGCAGAGAAGACGTTGGTTCAGATTCCAGTGGCGCAGAGAGAGTTGTTCGATAAGGGGTTGGCGGCCCTCCAGAAAGATAATCTCGATTATGCAGTGGCCTTGTTTGGCCAAGTATTGAAGGCGGAACCGGGTTTCTATGAATGCCGTGAGGCTCTCCGCGCGGCTCAGCACAAGCGAACAGGGACTCGCGGGGGTGGATTGTTTAAGAAATTGCTCGGGTCGGCCAACTCTCTGACATCCGGACGATTGGCGCTCCGGTCCAATCCGCTGGAAGCAATCCTGATCGCCGAGGAAGCTCTGAATCAGGATCCCTCCAACATGCAGGCCCATGATTTATTGGCCGATGCCGCGTTGCAGGCGCAGTTGCCCAAGACGGCGCTCTTGTCGCTGGAGGTTGCCTTCAAGGTGAACGCCTCCGATCGAAAGTTGGCTGAAAAACTCGTCGAGGCGCACACCCAGTTGGGCAATCACTCCCGCGCCGAAAAGCTGCTTCGCGATTTGCTGTCTGGCGATCCTGGGAATCCGGCATTGAACGAGCGTCTCAAAAATCTGCTAGCGCTGCGCACCCTGAAGGACGGGGGCTACGATCAGCTCTCCAGTGGAACAGGAAGCTACCGAGACGTCCTGCGGGACAAAGATCAGGCCAAGTCGCTTGAGCAGGAGCATCGCGAGGTCAAGGACGTGGATGTCTTGGAACGCCTGATGGACGAACAGGAGCTCCTGCGGGCGGCCGATCCGGCTAACCCTCGCGTTCTGCGTACTTTGGCTGACTTGTGTCTCAAGAAGGGGGAGTTCGATCGGGCCGTCGGCTACTATGAGCAAGTTCAGTCGGCGAGCGGTATGAGCGATCCGCTCATCCTCCAGTGCATCCGGGATGCGCGCGTGGCGCAATTTACAGCGCATGAAAAGACCTTGGATCCTCAGACTGAGGCGGGCCAGAGCGCGCTGGAGGTCTTGCATAAACAACGGCAGGAATACCTTTTGGAGGGGGCCAAACGTCGCGCAGAGGCCAATCCCACCGACCTCTTGGTACGATTCGAGTTGGGCGAACTCTACTTCAAGGCAGGGCGCTTTGGGGAGGCGGTCGCAGAGTTGCAGAAGGCTCAGAATAATCCCAATCGTCGGATTGCGGCCATGGGACTGCTGGCCCGGGCATTCTTCCAGCGCGGTATGAATGACATGGCAGCGAAAAAATTGCAGGAAGCCCTAAAGGAAAAGCCAATCTTTGACGATGAAGCCAAGGAGTTGACGTATCACCTCGGCGTTGTTCTGGAAAAAATGAATCGCCCCCAAGAGGCCATTGAACAATTCAAGCTCATCTATGAGCAGGACATTGCCTATCGCGATGTCATGGCCCGGGTCGATCAGTTCTACGCCTCTCAAAGTTGACGGTTTAAACGAGCCTCATGGGTTTAGGAAATGTCATCGTCACCGACGGAAACGAGCACATGTCGCTCGAGAAGGTCCTGATCGTCGAAGACAACGAAGTGATTCGCAGGGCGTTGGAGATCCAACTCCAGCGTCGTCGGTTCGACGTGATCGGCGTGTCGACCCTAGCTGTTGCCCAAGATTATCTCAGCAAGGACAACTGGGATCTGGTCTTCGTCGATGTGCGACTGCCCGATGGCGAAGGAACTGATATCCTCCGCGTCCTCCAGAACCGTTCGGTCAAACCCTTGGTGGTGATGATGACCGGCCATGCATCCATTGAATCGGCGGTGGCTTGCATGCGGGATGGTGCCTTCGACTACCTGATCAAGCCGTTCTCCTCGGACCAGATCGACATCACCCTCAAGAAGGCCCAGGAGTTCACTCAACTCATTAAGGTCAATCGGTACCTCAGCCAGGGCGATCCCTCCGAGGCGACCGGTTGCGAACTTCTGGGGCGTAGCCCGGCCATGCAGGCTCTCCGAGATCTCATCCGCAAGGTGGCACGGACCCAAGCAACGGTGTTGGTCCAGGGAGAGAGCGGCACTGGCAAGGAGTTGGTGTCACGGGCCATTTACCGAGAGAGTTCTCGTGCTAATGGCCCATTCATCAAAGTGAACTGCGCGGCGATTCCTGAGAATCTCATCGAGAGCGAGTTTTTTGGGCACGAGAAAGGCGCCTTCACCGGGGCACTGACCAAGCGCGAGGGGCGCTTTGAGCTGGCGCACGGGGGCACGATCTTGCTGGACGAAATTAGTGAGGTGGCTCCCCACGTTCAGGCCAAGCTGCTTCGCGTGCTGCAGGAGCGCGAACTGGAGCGCGTGGGCGGTAATCGGTTGATTCGAGTCGATGTGCGGGTCATCGCCACCACCAACCGCAATTTGGAGGAGAGCATCGCTCGCAAAGAATTCCGCCAAGATCTTTATTTCCGGCTAAATGTCGTTCCCATCTCGGTGCCACCGCTGCGGGAGCGTAAGGAAGACATATCTTTCCTGACCGATCAGTTCATGCAGCGATTGGCCCGCAAGCACGGTGTCCGAGTCAACGGCATCTCGGCTTCCTGCCAAGCAGCACTCATGTCCCATGACTGGCCCGGCAATGTTCGCGAACTGCAGAATGTGATCGAGCGGGCCGTGATCTTGTGTTCCGACGGGGGTGAGTTGTCGGAGGGGCATCTCGGATTCCATCCGTCCAGCGTCACCGTGGCTGTCTCACCGATACCCGTGCCGCGCTCGGCGTCAATTGGCGGCGTGGTTGAGATTCCGCCGTCGGCTCCCGCGTCCTTCTCTGTTCCGTTTTCTAAACCGAGCTCCGTTCCGGTGGGCCAGGGGGCCGTTGTTCCGCTCGATCAGTTGGAGAAGCATGCCATCTTGCACGCGGTCGATGCGTGCGGCGGCAATCGGACTCAGGCCGCCCGTCTCTTGGGTATTAGCGTCCGGACCATGCGCAACAAGCTTCGCGAATATGGCGTGTCTCCGGTCGGGTCCGACTCTGGCTCCGATGATGGAGAGAATGGTGCCGATGACGTGGTTCCGGGTACGAACGTATCCGACTCGAACCTAATCCCGGGACAAGCCCCGTAATCCGGGCGGAATGACTTCTAAGTCGCTCTAAGTCATTCTAAGTGGCTCTAAGTCGGCGAGATTACCTCTGATTGCACCCTCTCATCGTGCCGGATCCCGCGATCCGGCACGAATGAGGGCCTCTTCGAAGAGACTCAGCGCAGGAAGGCTTCGTGCAGGCCGCCGTCCACGGTGATGACTTGTCCGGTGGTTTTGCTGAGGCGTTGGCTTATCAGCAGGAAGTACGCCTCGGCCTGGTCAGCCGGGGTAATCGGTGACTTGGTCAGCGTCCGATCGGCATAGAACTGGGCCAGCTTGCGGACCAGAGATTCGGTCGCCTCATCGTCCGTGTAGGGGATGTTGTACTTGGCCAATGATCCGATGACGCGGTCCCGGGGGAACATGGCCGATCCCTGCACCACTGTCGCCGGCGCCACGCCATTGACGCGCACTAGCGGGCTCAACTCGATGGACAGTTCGCGCACCAGATGATTGGCCGCCGCCTTGGAGCAGTCGTAGGCCACGCTGCCCTTCTTTGCGACCACGGCGTTGGCGCTAGTGGTCAACACCAGATTACCCCGCAATCCCTGTTCCTTCCAGGTGATCGAGGCCTCGTCGCCCACCAGGTAGCTGCCGGTGACGTTGATGTTGAAGGTGAGCGCCCACTTGTCATCAGGGATGTGACCGCTCGTGTCGCTGGGCACGAAGACGCCCGCCGTGACGCAAATGGAATCAAACCCGCCGTAGGCCAGCGCGACGCGATCGAGCATGACCCGAATGCTAGCCCGGTCGGTGATGTTGGCCGCGAGACCGATGGCCGGACCGCAACCGCTGATGCCCGTGCCGGCAACACCGATGCCCTGTCCGAGCTTGGCGATGATTTCATTGGCGGTGGCTTGAGACGCGGCCTCGTTGAGGTCGACACAGACGATCTGAGCGCCTTCTTTGCTAATTCGCAGCGCAGTCTCTCGACCGATGCCGGAGCCGGCTCCGATGACGACAACCACTTGGCGAGCCAATTCCTTTTCGGGCGGCATACGGCGCAGCTTGGCTTCTTCGAGCAGCCAATACTCAATGTCGAAGGCCTCCTGCTGGGGTAGGGCGATATAGCGGTCGATCGCCTCGGCACCGCGCATGACTTCGACGGCGCAGTTGTAAAACTCGGCCGTAACGCGGCTCTCCGACTTGTCCTTGCCCCAGGCCACCATGCCCAGACCGGGGATGAGGATCACCGTGGGGTTGGCGTCGCGCATGGCCGGTGAATTGGAGCGCTTGCAGCGCTCGTAATAAGCCGCGTAGTCCTTCCGGTACTGCTCCAGACCCGCCTTGAGCTTGGCCTTGAGGGTCGCAGCGTCCTCGGTCTGCGGATTCCAATCCACATACAGGGGCTTGATCTTGGTGCGCAGGAAGTGATCGGGGCAGCTGGTGCCAAGTTCCGCGAGGCGGGCGGCATCTTGGGAGTTGATGAAGCGCAGGATCCGTTCGTCGTCTTGCACCGTGCCGATCAACCGGCGTTGCTGGCTTACCTGTCCTCGGAGCCAGGGCAGAATAGCCGCCAACCGCTCGTTGCGAACTTCTTGAGGCAAGCTCTGGTACTTGGAGCCACCGAAGGCAGTCGCGTCGCCTCCCTTGGCTTGATACTTCGCTTCAATGAAGGAGGCCGCCTTTTCGATGTATTCGAGGGTGGCGAGGTAGCACTGCTTGTCGTCCTCATCCCAGGAGATGAATCCGTGCTGTCCCATCATAATGGCCTTGGCCTTGGGGTTTTTGCGGCAGACCTCTTGCATCGCCAGGCCCAGTTCAAAACCGGGGCGCATCCAGGGGACGTAATCCATGGAGTCCCCGAAGATTTCCCCCGTCAGTTCCACGCAGCGGCTCGAGGCGGCGATGGCGATGATTGCGTTGGGGTGCATGTGATCGACAAAACGCCCCGGGATGAAGCTGTGCAGGGGGGTGTCGATCGACGAGGCGCGCGGGTTGAGATTGAAGGTGGTGTGGGAATACATGGCCACCATGTCGTCTTCGGCGGGGGACTTCAGGCCCTTGTCCGCGCGGGCGGCATACACCGCTTGAAGGCCGATGAGACGCTCCTGATAGAGTGAGCTGAAGAACTCTCGCGAGGCTGTGCGCAAATCGCCGCCGGAGCCCTTCACCCAGAGGACCGTCACGTCTTGGCCGGTGAGCGGATCCTTCTCGGTGAGTTTCGAGGAAGTGTTGCCGCCACCGGTGTTGGTGACCCGTTGGTCGGCTCCCAGCTTGTTGGAGCGATAGACCAAACGGTCTGCGCCGCTCAGGGCATTGGCTTCGGCGTCATTCCAGAGATTGGAAACGTGCTTGAATTGGCTCATGGCAAATTGGCTGCGATAGATCGGAAAGCGACTGTGAGCCCTCAACGCTGGAGTGCCTGTTCTCTCCGTCAAACCGAAACTTGGGCTCTGAGAGTCTGTCTGAAAATCGGGAAGAGCCCGATGGCGGCGTTGCTTGTCGGTCACAGACCGCTGCGGGTCTGCTTCCTCCTCGCGCCTTGCCGATCGAACCCTTCCCTCCCAAACAGAACACCTCCCCATTTTCAGACAGGCTCTGAAGATCCGGTCGATGCCGTTGTGGATTTTAAGAGAGGTTTGGAGGATCCTAATTTTTATGAAATCGGCTTATGAACTGGCAATGGATCGTTTGGGTAAGACCGCAGCGCCGGCCAAGTTGACCGTCGCTCAGAAAGCAGAACTGGCAGAATTAGATTCCATTTACGCTGCAAAACTCGCGCAGGCGGATTTGTCCACCCGCGCGGCCCTTGAGGCAGCGCAGGCAGCCCGGGACATCGAGACGATGGAACTGCTCCGCCAGCGCTATGCGAGCGACAAGGCCAAGATTGAGGCCGAACGCGAGGCTAAGAAGGATCGGGTTCGGGGCGTTTAAGGCTCCGCAGTCGTTTCACTGGTCTGCCGCCCCCGTGCTGCTCCGGACCGCCCAGCGCAATTTGGCGGGTGCCGATCGCGGGTTGGACCGGAGTTCCTCGGGTCCAGGTCGTCGGACCGAGTCGCTCACAATAGTATAGAGTCCCAGTCGTTGGCCTTCTGCGAAGGCATGCTTGACGCGACGATCCTCGCCCGAGTGGAAGGTTAGAATAGCGACCCGCCCGTTGGGTTTGAGGCAGGCGGGTAATTGGCGCAGCAGGGCATCCAGGACACCAAATTCGTCGTTCACCTCGATTCGAAGAGCCTGAAAAACTCGACGGATGCGGGCATCGCCCTCGGGCTTGTCCTGCGTCCAGCGCCGTCCTCGGTAGAGCTCATGGAGCAGTCGGGCAAATTCCCGGGTTCGGGTGATCGGCTGGGTTTGCAATGCGGCGACGATGGCCTCAGACAACGCTTCGGCCATGGGTTCGTCTGCGTTGTCCCGGAGGGCTGTGGCCAGTTGTTTGGTTGTGGCACGGGCTAACCATTGTGCAGCGGAAAGTCCCTTGGAGGGGTTCATCCGCAGGTCGAGAGGACCGTCGTCTTTGTAGGTGAAGCCGCGAGCGGGATCGTCGAGTTGCATTGAGGACACACCGAGGTCGGCCAGAATGCCATCGACACTCTGGATACCCAGGCTGGCTAGGCCAGCCCCCAGACCCGCGAAGTTGCTTCGCACAGGGATGAATTGGGATTCCGACCAACCGGCCAGTCGGAGTCGTTCGGTAGTTTTGGGTAACTCAACGGGGTCGCAATCAATGCCGATTAATCGCCCGTCAGTTCCGAGGCGGGCCAAGATCTCGCGGGCATGGCCACCAAAGCCGAGAGTGCAGTCCACCCACGTTTGTCCGGGTTGCGGTTCGAGGGTCTCCAAGATTTCCGGCACCAGAACTGATCGGTGAGAGCCAGCCAGTGTCTTTCCGGATAAGACAATTCGAGCAACATCTTCCGCGTATTGCTCTGGGGCTTTCTCTTTGTATTTTTCAGCGAAGTGACGCGGGTGCTTGCCGGCATAGCGAACCCGGCGTCGGTGCGGGGGAACCTCACCCGTGGACATGGTGGGTGATTGGACTGGAGTGGGTTCAGGCTGAGACAGGGGATCGGGGAGCATGTCGGACAAGAGTGCGATGGCGTGACGAAATTAAGACTTTGTATTTTCCCCCAAGACTGACGACGTCGCCGCCTCGCCCGGAAGGCGGGCAGTGGGCGAAGGGGGGGGCGCGGTTCCATGAAAAAGAGCCAGATCCCTGCGTTGGCGAAGGGCTGCCCCGTGGCGTCAGCCTCCGGCGCATTCTAATAAGTCGGCGGCGAAGGCCCGGACATCCTCCTCGCGGGTGTCCCAGGAACACATCAATCGGCAGCCACCCTCACCAATGAAGTTGTAGAAGAGCCATCCCTTGTCCCACAGCGCCTGGATGACCGGCTTGGGCAAATCCACGAACACACTGTTTACTTGTCTGGGGAACAAGATCCGCGCGCTCGGACAAGTGGCGACGAGGTCGTGGAGCAGCGTCGCCATGGCGTTGGCATGTGCGGCATGGCGCAGCCAGACGTCGTCCTGAAGCATCCCGACCCAGGGTGCAGACATGAAGCGCATCTTTGAACACAGCTGCCCGGCTTGTTTGGTTCGGTAGGCGAATTCTTCAGCCAAGGCCAAGTTGAAGAAGACCACCGTTTCGCCCACATGGATGCCATTCTTGGTGCCACCGAAGGAAAGGACATCGACACCGGCCTGCCAGGTGATTTCGCGAGGGGCAACCCCCAGAGCGGCCACAGCATTGGCAAAGCGTGCGCCGTCCATGTGGAAGCGCAGCCCGTGTTTCTTGGTCATGGCTCCGATGGCTCGAAGTTCTTGAGGGGTGTAGAGGGTCCCGACCTCGGTGGGCTCGGTCACTGTGACCACCTTGGGTTTCGGGTAGTGGATGTCGGTTCGGCGACGGACCGCTTCCTCGATGCCTGCAGGGGTTAGTTTTCCACCGTCGCCGGGCAGCAGGAGTAGTTTGGATCCGTTGCTGAAAAATTCGGGCGCACCGCATTCGTCTTTCTCGACGTGGGCAACCTCATGGCACAGGACGCTGTGGTAGCTCTGGCAGCACGCCGACAAAGCTAGCGAATTGGCGGCGGTTCCGTTGAAGACGAAGAAGACCTCGCAGGGCGTCTCGAAGAGATCGCGGATCCGGTCCGTGGCGGCCTGGGTCCAGCGGTCATTGCCATAGGCAGGCTCGTGGTCCTGGTTGGCTTCAGCTAAGGCGGCCCAGGCTTCCGGAGTGATGCCCGCGTAGTTGTCCGAGGCGAAATGGCGTCTGGGCCCCTGAGGTTTTCCGAGTGGGAGGTTGCGAGCGGTGGGGTGCGAACTCATGCGCGTAGAGAGTTAACGCCGGATACGCCAGAACTGCAATGCAACGCCGTGTCATCGCTTGGGTTGGGGGCATTCCAGGTGGGATTCATCAACAAAAAACCGCCGAGGGATCTGTGGGATCCGTTCGGCGGTTTGAGGCTTTCGGGAATTTTATCGCCCGTCAGCGCTGTGATGGCCTAGGCGCGGGGCGCGAGTTTCTTCTCGACCGGGCTCTTGGCTAGGATCGTGTAGGACGGAAGACCATTCTTTTGCGGAACGACAACCTGGCCTTCGATCAACGGGGCGGCATATTCGACGAACTTCTCGTTCGGCAAGAATCCGTCTTCGCTAATCCAGTCGCGCGGGATGAAGTGCTCGACATTGGCAATGTTCTCCAGCGGTTCGAGCTGGATCTCCCAGCGGTACGGGCTGGAGGACAAGCGCACAATCTTGGGCATCAGGCCCGATTTGCCAGAGACAGCCGCGCGGACGGCGGCCGTGCCGCAGGCGAAGGCTTCATCGGCATCGGTGAGACTGGCATAGTGAGCAGCCGCGCGCTGGGCATAGCCCAGTTTCACCGTGCGGGTCTTGAGGTTGAGCTTGCCCTGGACGATCGATGCCAGCGCGTCGGCGGCCCCGGAGAGCACCGCATGCCCGAAGGCGTCGAGGCGGGTTTTGTCAGCACCGATCTCTTCGCCGGCCTCGTTCTTCACACCCTCGCCGCAGACGACCACACAGTATTTGTGTTCGGCGACGACTTCCTTCACCCGATTGAGGAATGCAGCCTCATTCAGGGGGATTTCGGGCAGTATGATGATGTGCGGCGGGTTGGCCGGATTGCCCTGCTTGGCCAGGACGGTTCCAGCAGCGATCCAGCCGGCGGCGCGGCCCATGACTTCGACGATGCAGCAGGAACCGTCATCGGTGGCCATGGAACCGACGTCGAAGCCGATTTCCATCACCGTGGCCGAGTTGTACTTGATCACCGAACCGTATCCCGGGCAGTGGTCGGTGACAGGAAGGTCGTTGTCGATGGTCTTGGGCACACCCATCACGCGCAGGTCGTAGCCGCGTTTGACCGCCTCCAAATGAATCTTGTGCGCGGTGTCTTGGGAATCGTTGCCGCCCGCGTAGAAAAAGTAGCGGATATTGTGGGCTTCAAACACCTCGAAGAGACGGTCCATGTCTTTGGCCGCCTTTTCGGGCTTCTTGTTGAAATCAATCTTGTAGCGGCAGGTGCCCAATGCAGCCGCGGGCGTGTTCCGTAGGCCCTCGATCGACTTAGACCGCTCGTCGTTGATATCGATCAGGTCTTCATTGAGAATACCTAAGATCCCGTTCTGGCCGCCAAAAATCTCCTCGATGCACTCATGGTGACCGGCTTCGGTGATAACCCCGGCAATGGAGGCGTTGATGACGCTGGTGGGGCCGCCAGACTGGGCGACGAGAAGGTTTCCATTGAGTTCAGCCATACGCTTTATGTGGTAAAGCCTGCCCCCTGGAAAATCAGGCAGCAAGCCGCAATCACGGGTTCCAGCGCGTTCTGAGGCGGGATTTGTGGATTGAGGAGCTATGGTGCTTGATTTACCGTCTTTTTGAACTCCCGCTCTCGAATCAGGACAAAAAGGATAGGGGTGACGATGAGGATGTGGAGCAGGCTGCTGACCATGCCGCCGATGACGGGTGTGGCCAGCGGCTTCATCACCTCAGCACCCGTCCGGTGACTCCAAAAAATCGGCAGGAGGGAGGCCACGATGGTGGCTACGGTCATGACCTTGGGGCGGAGTCGGAGACGCGCGCCGTCTTTCACCGCCTGGATGAGGTCGCTATGAGTGAAGCGATCTCCCAGTTCAGCACGACGCGTGGCGAGCATTTCCTCGAGATAGACGACCATCACCACCCCGGTCTGGATGGCCGTTCCGAACAACGCGATATACCCAACCCAAACGGCGACGCTGAAATGCCAGCCGAGAGCCCATTGCAAAAACACGCCGCCGGACAAAGCGAACGGGACGGCCAGGAGGACGTGGGCCGCCTCGATGGCAGAACGATACACCAGATAGAGCAGCAGGAAGATGATGACCAACACCGTCGGCACAATTTGGCGGAGAGTCCGGCTGGCCCGGATCTGGTTTTCGAATTCACCGGAGTACTCGAGGGTCATGCCTCGGGAGAGGGTGGGCACGATCTCGCGGTCCATTCGCTCTTGGATCTCGGTGACAAAGGAGCCGAGGTCCCGGTCTTGAACGTTGGCTTGGACAAAGACCCGCAGGCGGCCGTTCTCGCTGGCGATTTCTCCCGGTCCATCGGTGCGTTGGACTCGGGCCACTAGGGACAATGGCACTGGGGACCCGTTGGCGGTCGGTATCAGAATTTCTCCCAACCGATCGATGTCGTCGCGTTCGGAGGCCGCTAAGCGGACCTGGATGGGCAAGCGGGCCCGACCCTCGATTGCCGTGCCGACGACCGTGCCGCCGATTCCCGATTCGACGACGTCGAGCACATCCTGTGCGTTGAGGCCGTATCGCGCCGCCTGCGTGCGATCGACCTCGATTTCCACGTAGGGCTTGCCTTGCACTCGACTGGCGGCGACGCCCACGGCTCCAGGGACCGAGCGGACCACGCGTTCGATTTCAAAGGCCTTACGCTGGAGTTCTTCCAACGAGTCTCCGAACACCTTGATGCCCAATTGGGCCCGGATGCCGGTGCTCAGCATGAGAATCCGGTTCTCGATGGGTTGGAGAAACCCGGGCACATAACCGGGAATCTCACTGAGCTTCCGACTCAATTCGCCGATGAGGTCGCGCGGTGTGACCCCGCTCCGCCATTCTGGATTGCGGATGACAGTGGGAATCGGAAGGAATCCCCATACGAGACGGTTGGTTGAAATCCATTCCGGTTTGAGAGTGATGGTGGTCTCGATCATCTCCACCGGCGCCGGATCGGTAGCCGTTTCAAATCGACCGAGTTTTCCGGCCACCGTTTGAACCTCCGGAAGGGCTCGGATTATGCGATCCTGCCAACTCATAATCTCCTTAACCTGGGTGAGCGAGGTGCCCGGCAGAAGCACCGGCATGAAGAGAAGACTACCCTCATTGAGAGGAGGCATGAATTCGCTGCCCATGCCCTTGCCCAGGCGGGCGACGGAGGGCCAACCCGCCGATTCGAGCCGCGTCACCCAAGTTCGCGGGAGTCCCAAAGCGAGAATGATCGCCAGCCCCAAGATCAGACCTGCCGAGGTCAGGACCGTCTTGCGCCAAATGAGCGCTTGCGACAGTAGGGGGTCATAGATTCTCAGCAGCCAGCGCATGAGAAAATGGTCTGCCTCGCGATGGAACGGCCCGCGCACGAGGAACGAGCACAGGACCGGCACCAGTGTCATCGCCAGGAAGGTGGATCCGATCATGGCGAAGGTTTTGGTGAAGGCCAGTGGGTGAAAGAGTTTGCCTTCCTGACCGGTGAGCGCGAAGACCGGCACAAAGGCTAAAATGATGATGACCATGGCAAAGAAGACGGGGCGACCCACTTGGCGAGACGCATCGCGGGTGACTTGCAGGGTCTCCTCTAGGGTGAGTCGATTTCCGAGTCCTGCCCGCTGCTTCTTGGCCTCGGCCTCCTCGGCGTGTCGGAGGACATTCTCGGTCATCACGATCGCGGCATCGACCAAGACGCCGATGGCGATGGCGATGCCGGTCAGCGACATGATGTTCGAGGAGATACCGAACTGCTGCATGAGCAGGAAGGCCGTTAGAATAGACAGGGGCAGGGGCAGGGTGACGATGACGATGCTTCGGAAGTGCCAGAGGAACAAAATGTGGGCGAGGGTCACCAGAATCACCTCTTCCCACAGTGCATGCTTCAGGGTGTCCAGGGTGCGGTCGATGAGGTCGCTGCGATCGTAAAAGGGGCGAAGGCTCACTCCGGGCGGAAGGCTCGGTTGGATTTGGGCGATGCGTTCTCGCGTTTTTCGGATGACTTCGCGGGCATTCTCGCCGGTTCGCATGACAATGACGCCTCCGACCCGCTCCTGTCCGTCGACATCCAGCGCGCCCCGCCGGAAGTCGCCGCCTAAGCGAATGTGAGCCACCTCGCGCAGCAGCACCGGAACACCATTGGTTTCCGACAGCACCACTTGCTCCAATTCGTCGGTGCTTCGAATTAACCCGACGCCTCGAACCACGTACTCGCGGCCGTTCTCTTCGATCACCTTGCCGCCGACGTTAATGTTGGCCCGACCCACGGCTTCGAGAACCCGGCCCAAGGTAATGCCGACAGCACGCAGCTTGGCCGACGACACCTCGATCTGGTACTGGCGCACAAACCCGCCAATCGAGGCCACCTCGGCCACACCCGGGATGGACTGGAGCGGGTAGCGAATGAGCCAGTCTTGAATACTGCGCAATCGACCCAAATCGTATCCGCCCTCGGGGGCCAGAGTTGGGTCCACCTCCAGATAGTATTGGTACACCCAGCCCAGCCCGGAGGCATCCGGACCGAGTTTGGGTACGACACTGGCTGGCAATGAGCCCGTGATCTGATTCAAGCGCTCCAGCACCCGGGTGCGGGCGAAATAATTGTCGATGGAGTCTTCGAACAGCACGGTGATGAGAGAGAACCCCGTCATGCTCGTGGCCCGAACGCTGCGGACTCCCGCCAGGCCTTGCAGGTTAGCTGACAGTGGGTAGGTGATTTGGTCCTCGACCTCCTGCGCGCCTCGGCCGGCCCAGTCTGCGAAGACGGTGACCTGATTTTCACTCAGGTCCGGTATGGCGTCGACCGGAGTTCGGTACACGGCCCGTATTCCCAGCGCGACGAGCATGAGGGTGCCGCAAAGCACGAGGAAGCGCTGGCGCAGAGAGGCTTCGATGAGGCGATCGATCACGGCTTCTCCTTCAGTTCGAGACCGCAATCAATCATCTCAGCCCCGAAGAACGGGTTGCGGACTTTGGAGTGTTTTTGCAACCAGCCGGCACGTTTTGGTGCAGAGGGAATCGCCCGATCGACCATCGGGCATTCGAATGTGCGGACTTCCATTTCCCATCCCTGACGGTGAGCCCACCGGGCCAGTTCCACCGTGGTTTGTGATTGATCGAGGAACCATTTCCGAGCTTCTGCTAAACTGGCAGGTACCGAGGAAGCGGGTGGAACAGGGACCGATGCGATGGATTTCTGGAGCGTTTCTGGAAGACTTGAATCTGGCTGGCTGGCCCAGTGGCGGAGTGCGTCCTGATGAGATGGGAAGCGTCTCAAGATTTCTCGAAACACCTCCAACTGATCGGAGGCGAGCGCTTCGGATAAGTCGGCCGAGTGTTGCAAGAACCCGGCTAAGGGAGGCGGAGCGGGAGATGGATTCCGTGAGGTCGATGAGGCCTGGGAATTGCCACTGTCGCCACTGCCGCCGCTTTGGAGTTGGGATTGGGCATCAATGAGGAAGGCCGCCTGCGTCACGACTCGTTCTCCGGGTTTTAGGCCATCCAGCACTTCGGCCAAGTGGTCGCCGATGCGGCCGATGCGGACCTTCCGGGACTCGTAGGCCCCGGCGCCGAGGCTCAGGTAGACCACGGGTTGCCCCCCGTTCCACAAAAGCGCGCTGCGGGGCAGGGTGCGTGCGGTCTCGACGCAGGCAATCTCAGCCATGGCAGTGACCCGGTGGAGCAACCGCCGGCGGGGGCCCTCAGTGGTCGCTTCGATCGGATTAGGAACCTCGATACGCACTCGGGTGCTCCGGGTCATTGGGTCGAAGTTCGGATCAATGAAACTCACTTGGCCTGTGATCACTCCGCCGTTCCAGGAAGCGGTGGTGATGCGGGCCGATTGGCCCACCCGGAGCCATTGCCGGTCCGACTCGTAGGCCGTGAGTTGAACCCACATGGTGGAGAAATCCGCCGTTTCAAAGAGGCGTTCCCCCTCGGTGACGTACTGGCCCTCGTACACATGTTTGAGCACCACCGTGCCATCGGCTGGAACCATGAGATCGCTGGTCAGGGCGCTGGGAGACTTATCCTTCAGCGCATCGATTTGCCGCGGAGTCAGGCCCATTTGAATTAAACGCTGTCGGGCGGAGGCCAGGATCGGTGTCAGGTCAGTTGAGGCGCCGGCGGGTCCCAGGAGCGGTTGTTTGATGAGGGCCACGTACTCGCGCTCTGCGGTGAGCAGACTTGGAGAATAGAGGGTTAGCAGGGGGTCACCTGCCCGGATTTCTTGACCCAATCTATTGACCGAGAGGCGCTCAATGCGCCCGGCCACGGAAGCCGAAATCATCCGGTGGCGGGTGTCGTTGTCATCCAAAGTTCCCGAGAGCCG
>Ga0114969_10000707_pt1 | contig 28837 bp, 21 predicted proteins | sample M_130807_MF_Meta_FD_87316 | JGI IMG/M metagenome (GOLD analysis project Ga0114969, IMG submission 87316) | Freshwater microbial communities from Lake Montjoie, Canada to study carbon cycling - M_130807_MF_MetaG | ecosystem: Environmental > Aquatic > Freshwater > Lake | place: Lake Montjoie...
AAATGTTCCTGTAAATTTGCTATTATAGTAAATTTCGTCTTTATAAGTAGAATATTTTGCTTGAATATATGCTGGTGTTTGAGCATTTAGCGAATATAAAATATTTTTGCGTATAATATCATCGTCGCCGAAATTATTCGTTTCCATATCAGTTATAATGCCTTCATAATAATCGTGATTTTTTGTTAATTCGGTCTTTATACCTGTTATTCGTGGTAGTGTTGCTAACCTTTTATCTATTCTTTTTATATCTTCTTTGAAATAAGTAGTAATAGTATTCATATCATCATCTATTTCACCTATTTCAATATGTTTAGGTAATACGCTATTAGTTATATTGTAGTTAAATGGCGTACGAGTAATTTGCGTTTCAGCATATTCTAATGTAACAGGAAAAAATAGAGTTTTAAAAGAGGAAGCAAATCTATCAAATGTATTAATCTTATTATAATGTATTGTAGGATCCGTATATTTTGTAGAACCACCCGCATTGTCAGGTAGTTTTTTAAATATTTCAAACACATATTGACGATTTAATAATGTATTCTCATAATATCTTTCGATGGTATTAGGTTCTAAATCAGTTTGCTTATTATTTACATATTGCATTAAATCATTTTTCTGATATATTATGTTGTCGTCGTTATAGTTATTTTTTAACATTTCATTAGTTAATTTACTATCACTATCACTATCGTTATTACTCATATATATACGTAAATGGTTTTTAAAGGTTTCATTATTTATATCATCGTATAAATATTCCAAATGTAGAAATATAGTATATATAATAATAAGTATTGCATTAACAATATCTGATATATATTTATGATTTTTTAACATCCCACTAGCATCGCAGTTAGCTATTAAAGCATCGCAGTATTCATTGAACATAATTTCATAATTCGCAAGTTTGGCTTGAACTTCAGGTGTTTCATTAGCTCTTTTTTGTTTTTTTTTGGCATTGATTTCATCAATATTGATTAACTTATTTGTATCAACTATTTCTTTTACCCCATTCTTAATTGCACTATCAAAGGTATAATAACATTTTGATAAATAAACTAAAAGTTTTGGACTTTCAATATTAATAGTTTTTGTCTCATCTAATGGATCGGGAATATTTTTAGCATTACTACCCAATGCCTTCCTAATATTATTTAAAAGGGTTTTGCAATTTTCTTTGGTCATATCAAACTCTATGCTTATTTTACTAGATATTTCTACGTTTTTTTCCGTAAAATTAAGTTTTGATTTTATGGATGATGCCTCTTCATAACTAGGCGGAGGTGGAGGTGGAGAAGGAGAAGGAGAAGGAGATTTAGGCGGAGGTGGAGAAGGAGATTTAGGCAGAGGTGGAGATTTAGACTTTTTTGCGACACCCATAGGAGATTTAGGTGGAGAAGGATAAAGATAAGTTGTCTTTCCTATCATCTGTTGTAAATTTAAATATTTGGGATTTATAATATTAGGACTTCCAACAGGAGTTCCAACACCTCCGCGTATATGTTGCATATACAAGGGAATATCAAATAAATATTCCTTTGCTATGAATTTTTCAATATGCTTTTTATATTTTAGTTTTATAGAGTTTATTGTAGCACTTTTGGCACCCCATACGTAATAGCATTTAGATAAAAAACTAATAATAACATAACTACCATTATTAATATTATTACCTGTTAATGGATTAACCCAAGAACTGCCTTTACCTCCATATAAATGCACAAGAAGCAATTTGCAATGGTCTAAGTTTATATCATCATATTTACGATATAGATGAGATAGCGAAGGATTTGACCTTTTAGTATTTAACCTTATATTTACCATTAACACTATTATACTTTATTTAATATAAATATTTAAATATAATAATGTATAAAAAAATAGATGATATGCGCTGATATATTATTTATTGTTGCGTCATTCCCTCTTCACAGGTCTACAATAGCAATGATCGCTAATGTCGAAACACCCGTCCTTATCAAGTATAGCCCCCTTGTAATATTCTTGAAATGACTTAGGCATATCCTTGAATTTCCGCATATCTTTAGAACTATCGATGGGAATGTTCTTAAATGCCTCATATAATTTTTGATGATTAATTTCCTTATTACTATCTGACTTTATACGCGCCCCCTGTTTATTCATATCCCTTATACTTAGAATACCTCCTACAACTGCATCACTTTTTTCTTCGAGAATTAAATCCTCGAGAACAGGATTTATGTATAATTTTGAATTATGCGTATTATGATGTTCGTCGCTTAATACTACTCTGATTAATTCTATAAAATGACCGATAAGCACGGGGCTCGTGCTTCTTTTATAAAACGTCGCTCTTTTTACTAGTGCTCCTGCAAGTGTTTCAATCATTTCAGTTAATTCTAATGCGTCCTTAGATAATTTGTCGATAAATCCTTTCTTATCAAAGCCTTTTCCTTCTATTCTCCCATTTAATGTATCTGTGATAAACATCAAATAATGCACCTTTGTTGCTTTGATTATTTCTATCAATTTTACTATTCTATTATTACACCATATAAAATGTTTCTTTAAATCATCATCGGTTGCGTCGTTATACTTAGCAAATATTTGCTTCCAGTTTCTTATATATTGGATATGTTCGCCTATCTCTACGCCAGAAAGCGCGTCATTATTAAATAGATTATTGATTACACCATTGCGATACATACAAGCATCCCTAAATCCCTCTATCTTATCTACATATTTACCATTGCGAACATCATCCAGTATATCAAGTTTCTTGTTTTCATTGTTAATACTATCAAATTTGAATATACAATCTATAAGAAAATTATTAACATTGTATTTATATTTATGTATTCGGTTATTATTGTAATCATCTAATAATACCCCTGTTGATATCGCGTTATCAACAAATGCCGAATGTATAAATATATATTCTAAGCAAGGTATGCCTATCGCTTTATAGCAATCTTTAATAAAATGCTGATGTATGCTATATTTTATATCTTCAAAACTGCCAAATATCAGCGGCAACCCCCTATCTACGTATAAATCATTTTCTTGACCTAAACTGATATACAAATATTGTTCCCCAAAAGACTTTCTAGACATAGATGTGTTGTTTATCCTCTTATTATTTAATTTATCACGTCGTATGCGAAATGCTTCTATTCCTTTGTTGCCATTTATTCCAATTTTTTTCCAAAATTTACTTAATACAAAAGCGCATACAGGCATAGGATTATTGTTATTTTTTATTCTATAGTTAATATATAAATTGGAATTATTTGGCGAATGCACTGCTAACAATTTATTATATAATAGGTTATTTATTCTAATTGTCGGTGTTCTGATTAAACGGCACATAAATACCCTAATTTTACCATAATTAAACTCTAAAAGAACTCTAAATCTGGAATTTGGCAAAAGTAGAAATTGTTGCAGTTGGTCGTTTAAGTTAATATATGTATGCGTTTCATCCACCTCAATTATATAAATGATCCCCGCGTTATTAACGGCGACACCAGAATATTGCGACGCAGTATACATATTTAAACTCGTCGATAAAAATCCCAATATTTCTATATCTTCATAAAACGCCCCATTTATATTGTGCAGCCTATTTTTTGTCCCGTGATATAAGTATATTTTCTTATTCTTATACGCTGGGTTCATTGTTTTATCTTTGTAGTATCCAATCGTATACATTGCTCTAGATAGGATATTTTGTATTACTAGTGGATCTGTTAGCGAATGTATAGAAACATATTCGTCGGTAATAACCTTGAATATTGCGTCGTTTAGCCCTTTGCTCCAAGGCGGTATGTTGTGATTTTTGTAATTTTTCTCAATTTGAAGGAGGTCATCTGGATCTATTTCAAATGGCTGCCATAACTCGCGACGCGGATAATTATAGGTCGTTTTGTCTTCATTCCTTAAAGGTATCCACGTAAATAGAGGGAACGTTCCTGTAAATTCGCTATTATAGTAAATATCATTATATGCCATAGGGCTATTATTAATTATATATCTTTCAGTTTGCGCATTAAGAGAATATAATATGTTCTTACGTATCATATTGATTTTCCCGTATCCAGTCTCATTATTACCATATGATAATTGCATCATTTGCCCTATCACATTATCATAATAATCCTCCTTAAACGTGATCTCTTTGGCGATGCCTTTTACATCTGGTAAGGTTTTTAGTCGAACATTGACCAAATCTATAATATCCTTAAAATATTTTGAAATATCATTATTATTATTTGTAAATACATATTTGGGCAATGCACTATTTGTTATATTGTAATCATAAGGTTTAAATGATAAGGTTTTGATTGCTGCATCCAACGATGCGGGATATGTGGTATCAGGTAAAATTTTTTGATTAATCTTATTAAATGATAGCATCTTAGTTATAACAACCCCATTAATCAGTAATGGTTCAGCAAGATATTCAAAAACATACTGGCGATTAAAAAGTGTATTTATATAATATGTATCTAACGTTTCAGGGTAGAGGTCTGTCCGCACATTTGATACTAGCAGATCAGTTTTCTGATACATTATTCGATTATTTTTATAATAATTTATAAAAATATTCGTTGGGTCATAGTGTATTTTAGTAAAACGTTGATTGAATTCTTCATCATACATATAGATTTGCAATGGTTGCTTATCTTTTATAGCAATTTTACTATATATTTTATTAAGATGCATATATCTGATATGTATAATAGTCATAATAGAATTAACAACATTGGCTATAAGTTGATGCGCAGTAAGTATTCCATTAGCATTACAATTGGCTTCTAATTTATCACAGCATTTATGAAACTCATTTATTGCATTATCGATTGCCTCCCCTATCTTTAATGCTACATCATTTACAATAGGGGTTATTGGGATTACCTTCTCTGTTTCAATTAAATTGCTAACATCCGTTATTTCCTCAATAATATCCATGATTTCTTTATCATTAAATGCATAATAACATTTGGACAAAAAACTGCGAAGGATTTGGCTGGTAATGCCAATCTCGTGACCAGTCACTGGATTTGCAAACTTTAATTCTTTTAATTCTGAGGATGTCTTGGCGCTTTGTATTCTATTTTTTACATGGGTAACAAATCGAAGACACAATTTTGCATTTAGTTGTTCGGTGTTTTTGTCGACCGCCTTTGATTTTGAAATAAATCTAAGCGGTTTTATTGAACTAGCAGTTGCTGCTCCCATAGGAGATTTATGTGGTGAAGGGGATTTAGGCTTATTTGTTGCTGCTCCCATAGGGGATTTATGTGGTGAAGGAGATTTAGGCTTATTTGCCACCGCTCCCATAGGGGATGGTTGCGCAGGTGTTCTACCTACTTTTGGCGGCGAATTGCTTCTCTGAGGCGAATTGCTACGTGGCAAATTAATTCCAGCACCAGGTGGCGAAGAGGAAGATGTTTTCTTTTGAGGTGCTGGCGCAGTAGGACTTCTTTTAAGACGACTAACATCAATAAGAAATCTATTATCTATAAATCTTTTAATATGCTCCTTGTATGGTAATTTTTCCCCGTTTAATATAATTTCCTTATCACCATATACATAATAACCTTTGGATAAAAAACTAATAATAATATCACTATTTCTATTTATAAATTTTTTAGTGATTGGATTTAACCAATCATCCTTGTCCTTATACAAAAAGGTTAGCAAATTAAAAACGTGGTCTTCCTTAATTTCTTTATATTTACTATATAGTTTACTTATAGTAAAAGACCTACTATGTGATAATTTTTTTATTGTTGCCATTCTACAATATATGTAATATATTATATTACATATATATAAAAATTAACTAAAACAAATAACACCTTACGCGCTATCAGCAGCTACGGGGATAACCTTGCTTTCATTCCAGTTATTTGCTGCCTGTTTCATAAGTTCCTTTCTGTCCTTATCAGGGAACTCCGCGATTAATCGAGCTATCTCGTCTTTGATGAAAAGGTTATATTTGCTAGGCAGTTTTTTAATAACTACCCCGTCGCTATCGAGCTTTACTGCGCGTTTTTTAGGTTGTCCTAACTTCAATGCATCTTTGAAAGCATTCACTGCAATCTTCTTAGTTTCATCCAAAGTATATTCAGTGTCATCTTCAAATGCTACTAGCAAACACTCCTTGACCTTTTTCCCAGATACTTTTTTCGAAGAACTCATTATTATTATACTTGTTTATAAGTCAATAAGTTTTATATAATTTTATTATATTTAGTAATATAATAAGGGATTTACTAATATATAGTAATGGCTGCTGCTGCTCCTGCTGCTGTTCCTCCTGCTTCTCTTACTGATACTATTGCAAATGTGCAAAACTATAGAGAATATAAAGAAAAAATGAATAAATTTACAAGCAAACTTGATGAAATCTTATACATATGTGATATGATTGATGCTGATAGAATAGACCAATTCTTAATAAATTTTCTAGAAACCTATGATTTTTATATTTATAAAAAAGAAGAAGATGGAAAAGAAGAAGATGATACTGGTTATAGCGACCTAAGTGAAACAAATATAGAAAATATTAAAAATAATGAAAACTTTCAGAAGATGACCACATATATCTCAACCAATTCTGAAGAGATTGCAAAAATGTTTGATAAGCTTAATATATATTTGTTTGAAGATATAAAAAATTATTTAAATCCCCCTATACCTGAAGATATTACTATCAAAACAGATATATTAAACCAAAAGCAAAATATAATTGAACAATTAGAAAAAATAATTAGGTTGCTTGAAATACGAATTAATACTAATAGTATTGCGCCGCTTCCATTTGAAAAGTTAAAGTTCTATGATGTAGCACTTATAAATAAAAATGATATTATATGCACAATTAATGGTTATAGGGTTTTTAAGGGAATATATAATAAAAAATTACATGTCCTCAATAACGAAGATAGTCAATTAAATAATAAGTTTTATGAAGTATTTAAATATGAGTTTTATATAATATATACAAGCTTACACGAAGAGATTAAAAATAAACTAATAGAGAATGTACAAGATAAAGAAATAATCAATGATATTAAAGAAGCCTTTGAAAAATACGAACCTACCACTGCACAACAACCCACCTAATAAACTACCTTTTACCATCCCTAAGTTCCGCTAGTTCTTGCTTCACTTCATCTAACTCCTTTTTAAGAGCCTTTATAGATTCCACAAATAATGGCGCAAGCTTTTCATAGCATATTGTTAGGTAATTGTCTCCACTTTTCGATATAATATTATTATAGCTGTCTAGCATCATATCAAATGGCGCTATTCTAACTATTTCTGGAAGAACACTTTGCACTTCTTGAGCGCTCAAACCTACGTCGGGAACACTTGGGAACCCGTATTGTAGCGCCATATCATTGGGGGTATAATGAAACCCATTTAGTTTGTTAATTAAATCTATTGGGTTTGCTATGTTTGATGTATGATTTTTTAAGCGGTTGTCAGAAAATGAACTAACAATACCGCGCGATGCAATGATACCGCCGTCTATAGTTAAAGTATCTATATTGCTACTCGTCCCAATAGACACATTATTAAATATAAATATATTGCTCGTAGTTTCCGTCCAAGGAGTTGAGATGTTTCCTATTGCAATACGAAGGTTTTCATTTGTCTTTGCTACGTAATTACTGCTATTTCTGTCGTTTTGTAGTATGGTGCTGTTAATAACCGCTACATTATCATCTATCTTTTTAGACAAAATATTGCTGGTAGCAAATACATAGTTGGACGTATCTGTAATAACATCTCTATTACTCCTTATGAAATTGCCGCGAATACTAACGTCCCCGTTGTTTTTAATCGTAAATACATTATTATCTCGGTTAGATGCGCGCATTATATCATTAATTAAATCCTTCTGAACGATAACAAATGCATTCGTAGTATTATTCTCATTATTTATTTCAAGCCTCTCAGTCGTATATACTTCAGTCGCCAACGTAGTGCTAGCGCCGTGAACTATCAAATTCGAACTAATCGTCAAGTCGCCATTTACAAGCATATTATTGTTATAGGTATTGCTAACAATAAACTTGTTTTTAGCATTAATATCTTCATAAATCATATCGGTAGTTAATCCAGTTATTCTCCTTGAAATAACATTGCTCGTATTCAGCACATAATTACTAACGTTCAAGTCATTAACACCCGCTCTTAACACTAAGATATTGCTCGTAGCCCGCACATAATTACTAGCATTAAAATCATTCAAATCTGCTTTCAACACCAAGATATTGCTTGAAGACCGCACATAATTGCTAACGTTCAAATCATTAAAGTTCGCTCTAGCCACTAAGATATTGCTCGTAGCCAGCACATAATTACTAGCGTTCAAGTCATTAACACCCGCTTTCGACACCAAGATATTGCTTGTTGCCCGCACATAATTGCTAGTATTAAAATCATTAAAGTCCGCTTTAGTAACTAAGATATTGCTCGTAGCCCGCAGATAATTGCTAGCATTCAAATCATTAAAGTCGGCTTTCGCCACTAAGATATTGCTCGTAGCCAACACATAATTGCTAGCATTCAAATCATTCAAGTCGGCTTTCGCAACTAATATATTGCACGTCGCATATATCAAATCATTATTTTTCGTTTCAAGACTTGATATTTTTCTATCAAGGTCTTCAATAATATTTGAGCCACCTACATTGAATATATTGCCGCTTATATATAGGTCGTTGCTTGTGCTAACTGAGCCAAAAAATTTAACATTACCCATTTTGTCTATAAGTAATTGAGGGTGCTCGAATTGATTATCCCTAAAATTAAATTTAAGATTGCCATCATAACTATATATCTCGTTTATTAAACTATTTCTATCTATGAAATCATCCTTAATAGAGTTGGCTAATATTATTTGAGGCTTCAACTTCACCCGATTATAGTTTGTCCGCTGTATATTAATATTGCTATTACTAACATATCTTCTGTAATATTCATTCATAAAAATAGTATTACTTAAACTCGCTCCATATATTGTAAATTCGTCATTGATTTGAATATTCGAGTTTGCATAAAATAACTCCGTATTATATGCGCCATCTATTAACTCATTCGACGACCTTATAACAACTACATTAGATATATTGTTATAACTAGCGCCATCATTCGCGTATGCTATATTAGAACTATAATTAATAATATAATTGCTATTAGATAATGTATTTGGGACAATATTTGAACTATTGATAATGAAATTGTTTGTTCGGAAAAGCGCGAACTTACCTGCGTAAGTCGGAGCAAAATTATAGCGCACTATATTTGAAGTTATTGCTCTCAGATATACGTTAGACATTGCGCCAATATCATCCAACCTTATCACATTGGTATTCTCAAATAGTTTAAAGCGATTATAGCTAACGCTAGTTATATTAGGTAAATATGAATATATTTCATTTGTTAATGTAATGATGTTGCTATTAACCACTTTGGCATAATTGGAGGTAATCTGAGTGTTCGATGTGGTGATATTAGCAAAATACGATGGAACTTTATAGATATTGTTGAAAATACACGACATCTCATAATGACTGCTTACCACGTTATTATTCAAAGTTAAATTAAAAATGTTTGATGTCTCTTTATTTATTAATAGCGTATTGTCCAACCCGATTATCTTATTCGAAGTATCTGATAATTCTGGGTATATATTAAATAAATACCCAGTGCCTCCATTCGCGACATCATTATTAAAGGCAACCTTGTATTTTGGATTAACCGCTGCATTATTATTATACGTGATGCGATTGTAATTATTATTCGTGATATTTGCATTACTTTCATTAAATCGAAATGTTAAATTAATATTAGAATGGATTGATAAATACGCGACCTCCTTCTTCGTATTGAGCATTTTAGAAACTATCGCATTATTATTGCCGCCTTCGATAGCGTTCCCATAAATATCGCTTAGTGGCGTATTCGCATTTGCGATGCTATAATTAAATACCGCGTCATATACCTTGCTATCATTGTCCCAATCATTTGCTATTCTCGGCGCAGTTAATAGCAAATTGTTAGTATTAATGGCTACCTTCGTATAAATATAATCCTTCGTATATCTCGAAGTTAGTTTCATAGTCTGCTCGTCATATTCGCTATTCACTGCCATTGTTTGGTTAGGCGATGTATCGTTAAACCCGTATCGCGCACCATCCCGCATATTATTATTCGCCGTATAAGGGGCTATTGTAAATATATTAACAAGGTCGCTAGTATCAGGCTCTTGCTTGGATGCTGAAATATCGGCGACATCGATTGTAAATTTAAAATTATTCTGATTGCCACCCGAAGACAATATATTGTATTTATTGTTATCTCCTGCTACATTCACCAAGTTTATTTTTACTGGATTATCAATATTGGTAATCTGAATACCGCATTTGTTATCGTCGTCAATATGTAAGCTGATATTGCTATTGTATTTTTTATCACCTTGCCCAAGCCGCATATAAGTTTTTGTAAAATTATTGTTGAACTCTACGAACGGGTGATAAAACGTATTATTATTATCATTTTTATAGTAGCTCAAGGTAAGGCAAGTATTGCTCGTATTTTTGTTAGCTACACGGAACTGCACCATATTTTTGATATTATTGCTGTCTGCGTCATACGCAGTAGTAAAATTATTATACCTGTAAATACCCAACTCTAACGCTGACGAACACGAAAGATTACTTGAATAGGTTATAAATTTAGCTGCGGACAATGCATCATTATTCTGCTTAATAACAAAGGGGATGCTATCGTTTATTATCGAATCCACAATCATAGACTTTATAGGCTTGAAAATAATATTCTGCCCCGAATGCTCGATATCGTCGTGGTCTATTAAGTTCCTATAAATAACATTGGAGGCAGATTTAACCTCTATATATTTCGCAAATTCAGCAACATCTTCCAGTTTCTTAAGGCGAAAGTTAAAGTTATTACTATTATTGTCTATAATATTGATATTGCCATATACGTCGAGGTCGCCATAGATAGACACTGCGATATTCGACTTTTCATCCGCGAAATCATAAGATACATTCGGGTTGTTAAAATCAATATGATAATTCGAATTCAGACTATTGTAATACATTGACATTCCATAAGAAGTTGGCTCAATCGTTTTATCCGTATATCCAACTTGCAATGGACCAATTCTTCGAATATCGCGCGAATCCACGTCATTGAACTTGTGATTTTTGTATATGAACCATCTCTCCAAATTGCGGTCATCATTCAAATCCCTGTCGTATTCGCATATATCAAACCCACTAAAATCTGCATTATTATTGATGCCTCCGCCGCGCACCCCTCTGTATATTCTTATAACCGAATAGTTATACTCGGTAATAGCCGTATTACGTATCTGAAGGGGCAAATGAACATCTTCGCCACCCCACCCGATTGCTATATTCTTATTCGTAAAAAAACTAGTCGGGTTATTTGTTACCTGCAGAGTTTCGATAAGTTTATCATTTTGATAATATTGGTCAGAATTGATGCCGTTTTTGACGTTGAGCCCTTGCATTTTCGCTGAATATGAATTGATATTATCATAATTAATACAATATTTGAAAGTATTCTCATTGTATATGTTGAAATAATTCTTAGTATTATAAACAAAGCCAGACATTTTTGCAATCGCTTCGTCCTTCGATACATAATACTCAGTCGCCGACATTTTGCCATTTATATCCAGATGCAAATCTTGGCGCGGTATCTTATTATTTATCCCCACGCCTTCATTGGTAATAGAAAGCATTGGCGGGGTATTGATTAGATTTGGAAAATATGCATTATTTTGCAATTTAGATGTATCATATGATGGATAAAAATATATATTGTGCTTTTTCCCATCAATATTATTTGTGTTAATTATCAAACTATTATCATAGAAATCCAAATGCGACAGCCTCCCAATATTCGCTACGTATTTGTTAGTATTCACCCTTTCTTGCAAAACAATTTCAAAGTTATTATTTGAACTGCTGTTTTTGTATATATTTAAAACCCCCGCAATCCCGTCGCTAGTGTTGGGTCCCAAACTCATTTTATTAGGGAAGCTGATATTCTGATTAGCATCCAAGTTCGCAATATTACTATGAACATATGTGAAGAAATAGTTAGACCCATCTTCGCTATTACTTATTGTCGTATATCCCAGTGCGGTATCCTTTATATTTATTGGGCTAACGCGAAGCCCGCCAATAAGCAAATCATTAACGACATTCAAGGAATTCATAGATAATTCATTCGTATTCTGGAAACTTATATTACCATTGAAGGTTGCACTATTATTTATGAGAATATTGTCAGCATTTATATTCGTGGCATTTAACATATCAGTCGCGGTGATATACTTGGTGGTTAATCGATTGTTCAAAGATATATTATTGAATATATAATTACTGCCATAAAATATCCCTTCTGTTATCTGGGATGGTCTAATAATTCCCACGCCATCCGCGCGAATATATACGTCATCGATGTGCTTGTAGGCGTTGGCGTAGTTGTCATATATAATTATATCGTCGAATTTAGAAGCACCTTTAACGTCAAAAGCAGTCTGCTTTGTAAGCAGTATATTGGTGCTTACGCCATTTTCGAGAACATTCTTATAATACATAACATTGGCGGCTTTGCTCTTTCCAATGCAAACGTTGCCATTCTCGTCAATCGTCATAGCGGGTTGCTGCGCGTCATTTAAATATGTAGGAATGGCATTTCTGTTATATAACGAGTTCATTTCTACAGACGATTTATTAACGTGAAATTCCAAAGGCATCCCTCTGGTAGTCGAAATAACTGCAGGTGATTTATTACTTCCCCCGATAATGCCTATGCTGAATTTTGATAACTCCTTCGTATCATCATTATAGGTATCATTCCTCATCGCCAAATGAATATTATTAAAATCATTGTTTGGTGTCGAATTAATATTTAGAGGATGCTGGTTATAGCTCGTATCTACTAAGCCGCCTAGTGTTAGATAATTGGGAGTATATATATTCTGAACAAGGTATTGCAAATCATAAATATTATTAAAATATGTCGCAATACCCGTTCTAAATGGCTGCGATTGCGAGAGAATATTAATGTTTTTTATTAAATCTACTATGGTATTGCTGCCAATCACTCCGCTAATACTAATATTACTAAATTGAATGCCGTGTGCGTTAATCATACCATCGCATTGTATATTCCTATTAATATAAAGTGATGCATTGGGGTCGCGGTAATTCGATGAAACATTGCGAGAAGTATTTATAGCAACGCCTTCGTGATTTACATACATATTCCATTTTGTATCATATTGATTACTATAATTTGGAGTGCCGTGCCTATCCCCGACCACTAAATATTCTCTATCAGACAATGACAATTGTTCAATATCACTGAACGCAGTTATTCCAATACCTAGCGAATCAACTTTAAGAATTGGTTCTGAACCTTGAATAATAAAATCATCCATTATACTATATATAATTCTATTTTATTCTATTTAAAAGAAATAAACAATTAATATTTATATAATAAAATGATATAATAAAAAAATGATATTATAATATACATATATTATTTATATAATAAATCATATACAATGAAGCGCATACAAGGAATACATAACAAAACAAAGGATATCGAAATTACTAATCAGCCGTATAATAACAAGAATGTTCTGCTTCAAATAGACGATTTAACTGAAATTTTTAATAACAATGGATTGTCAAATATTCAATTCAAAAACATCGATTTATATCGCGTCGCATTTGTTCATAAATCATATTGCACGATGAAGAACATCGACTTTGACAAAAGTAATATCAATTGCCCAAGTGATTGCTTACCGCTTCAAGATATGTCTTACGAACGCCTAGAATTTCTTGGTGATGCCTTAATCGGTATGATAGTCGCCAACTATTTATATAGCAGGTTTCCAGACCAGAATGAAGGCTTCTTGTCGAAAATTAGAACGAAAATAGTGAATGGACGGATGCTTGGATATCTATCAGACAAAATAGGTTTCCCTAAGTTCGCTATAATATCCAAGCAAGTAGAAGAGTCGGGCGGCAGAAATAATTTTAAAATTATGGAAGATATATTTGAAGCATTCATAGGTGCGCTATTTCTCGACTTTCAAACTGAGAGCGATAAGGTAATGCTTCCAAATAGCATTAATATATCCCCTTTCACTGGCGCAGGATATTTCATTGTCGAAAGTTTTATCATTTATATCATTGAGAATTATATTGACTTCTGCGAGTTAATAAGAATAAAGAATAATTACAAGGATATGCTCGTTTCCTATATGATGCACAACCTTCAAGATATACCTAAGTTTTACGAAGTAAAGATATTGATTAAAGATAATATCCGCATTTTCACTTATTGCATAAAGGATCGCAATAATGCCATCATCGCGACATCTACAGGGAATAATAAGAAGGAAGCCGAGAATAATGCTGCAAAAGAGGCGCTAATATATTATAATATTGATATATGCGAGTATAATTCGAATATATAAAGATATTATATAAACAAAATATAGTATCTTTGTATTCGAGAAAGTATTTATGGATAAATTGAATATTACGCATCTTGTTTTATCTGGCGGAGGTATGCGAGGCGTTCTATTTGTAGGTGCTCTTAGATATTTATACTTAGAGAATATGCACAAGAATATTACGCATATCGCAGCAAATTCTATAGGGTCGTTTGTAGCCCTATTCATTACATTCAAGCTAACAATAGAAGAAGCAGAGAAGGTAATTTATACGTCTGCAGGCGATACTAATCTATGCAACATACCCACAAAGAATTATTATAAGATTGTTTCTAATTTAGGCTTATGCTCTATATCGCATTTTATGGAACATTTAAGAAAAGTATTGCGCGTCAAATATCCCGATATGGAAGATATAACTTTTAAAGAGGCTTCTAAAAGGTTCGGAGTTAATCTATATTTTTCGACGACAAATATAAATAGGTGCGAAAATCGTATTTTTTCTATTGAGGATACGCCAGACGTATCAATATTCACTGCTTGTGAAGCATCAATGGCAGTCCCTTTAATATTTAACCCCGTTGCAATTGATGGTGAATATTATTATGATGGTGCGTTTTCTAATAATTTTCCTATTAAAATATTTTCACACGTTTCAAAAGAGAATATTATTGGGATGGTAATATATAAAGAAAGGGAAGGCTACGTTCCTACGAAAGACAAGATGAATATCTTTTTCATAATAAGACAAATATGCAAGATGTTTGATATATTGCGAATTAGTCAGGTGACCCTTAACGAAATAAATTCAGGGGATAAAGAATATTATTTTATGCCTGAAAATATAACAATACAGAATGCTATGAATGTTATAGTAAATAGAAAGGGGATACGTATTGAATTGACGGATGAACAAGTGAATGAGATGATATTATATGGCTTTACTTGTATGGCTGAGTATATTGATAAAAGGAAAGAATTATTATATGAAAAAAATAAAATAAGATTGCAAGATAATACCGAGTTATACATTTGAACGCTTATTAGTTGAACGCGAAAGCCGCATAACTCTTGTTGTTCCTTGTAGAACTTTTGGTGTATTACGCGGCGGCGTATTATTAGTTTTTGAATTTCTTTTAGTAGTTGCAGACGGAGCAGTCGGAGCAGACGGACTATTAGAAGATACTTTGGGCGATGTTCTTGATTTTTCTTTGACAACTTCTAGTTGTTGCTTATTATTAGAAGCTATTTTAGCATTCCTTGTAAGTAATTTTGGTGCTGGTAAAACATATCCAAGACTATTGCAAAATCTAGCAGTATCTTGCGTTCGCATATGCGGCTTTTGCGGTTGGTAATGAACGCCGAGAACATTAGCATACATCATATTGCGAGGATGTATAATTGCGGGGTGATGCTGAACTTGAAAATTTATTGGGTTATTTCTAGAATTATATATTGGGTTTTGATAATGCGGTATAGGTCGTCCTCTCATTTGCGGACGAACACGCGCGCCATTCCTGCTAATAGTCCTCTGTCTAGTCCTCTGCAATGCAGCATATTTAAGTGCTGCTTCAAGATAACCTTCTCTATCCATTCTATTATATGCGGTATTACTATAAATAAAATATAAAAAATATATAATTATATATAATTATTATAGTATTATAGTATTATATAATGAGTAATAATGAACCATATATATTTCTCTTGGATTTAGATGGGACTATAATAGGCGATTGTAGTTATCAATGCGATATTTATAATATACAAGAAATTATTAGAAAAAACATAATATTAAAAAACGGCAATATCCAATTAGGTAATCTTGTTAAATATAAAACATTGTGCGATAAGATGCTAGACAATTGCTATAATTTGCAATCTAAACTGCTAAGACCCCACTTTACTACATTTATGACCGAGATGAAGAAGGTATTCCCAAATAGTTTCTTCTTTATTTACACGGCTTCTGATAAAACGTGGGCGTATAAAGAGATATTAATCATAGAAAAACAAAATAATATAAAGTTCAACCGACCTATATTTACGAGGGATAATTGCTTTAAAGATAATTATGGTAATATCAAGAAATCTGTAGTTAAAATATTACCTCAATTGTTGAAGGCTATTAAAATGCCTAAGACGCATTCAATCGTTAATAATATAATGATTATCGATAACAATCCTACATTCGTAGATTATACTGACCATCTGCTTCTATGCTCTACCTATGATTATTTGAAGTTTCATAATTTATGGGAGAGCATCCCTCAAGAATATACTAGCATATCTGAATTAAAGCATTTCGTATCTCGACTAATATCAAATAAAAAGATGTATATCAAAAATAATCCTGCGAATACCATCATATTGGAAAAATTACATAAATGGTTGTATAGAAAATACAAAAAGATTAATAAATATAATAAAAAGTTTGAGAATGATACTTTCTGGCTAAACCTAACAACATTGATTAAACACCATAATATCACCTCGTTTAATAAGAGGACTATTAGTATGTTGCATAAAAGCATCTAGAAATCGCGAGCATATAAATAATACATTTAACATAATATATATAAATGATATATATAAGTTTTGATATTGGTATTAAGAATTTAGCCTTGTGTATTTTAAAAAAAACCGCGACTAACATACATATATTAGACTGGCGTATAATATCATTAGCAGATAAAAAGAAGGATATTAAAGGGATTGATGATATATCCGAGAGAATATATATGGAACTTGATAATATAATTGGCGAGTTGAAAGAGAAAGGAATTGAAGAAATAGATTATGTATTGATTGAGAACCAGCCATCAAACCTTAATGGTATAATGAAAACCATCCAATATATAATATATTGCTATTTCAGCCTCCTAAAATATTGGGATAAAATTATAGATAACGTGGTGCTTGTTAATGCATCCCTGAAAACGAAAACACACGACTATAAACCCGACATACAAATTAAGATGGACGCTGCTACGCAAAAAACCAAGAACTCTAAAGGATTTCGGCAGGATAAATATAAGATGAATAAACAAACAAGCATAGAGATATGTAAAAACTATATAAAGGATGACGCTGCTCTTTGTGAAATATTTGATAATAATAAGAAGAAGGACGATTTATGCGATGCGTGTTTGCAAGCGGTTGCTTATATAAGACTACACGATACCAATGCTGGAGTTGTCAAATACAATACTCTAAGCTTCATACAAATGCCTTCGGATATTCAATAATATAATATCTCTAATAATAACTAAAATCCTCTTTAACAACAACAATTATTTTTTTATAACATATATATAGAAGAAGATATACTATATGGCTGGTAGTTGCGGAATGAGTGTTCAAGAGGGCGGTGCTAAAAAGCGCAAACTAACCCCCTATAATAAGTTTGTAAAGAAGATGTATAAGGAACTTTGCAAAAAGCATCCTAATGATAAAGCGCCTGATATTATGAAGAAAATTGGTGCTGAATGGAGAAAGAAGAATAACAAATGAATATGATTATCTTGTAGCCGCGTGAGCAGCGTGAACCGCGTTAGCAGCGCGCATTTTTGCAGAAAGTAATAATTTAGGCAATGACACCGCCTTCGCCACCTTCTTTTTTGGCGTATCCTGTATTATTTTTTTAGCATTAAAATATAGTATTATTGAACTATTTAATTTATTTGTATATATGTTATCTATTAAATCACATTTAGCATTTGTATTAGAGCAACTAGCATTATTAAAATCAAAGTATAAATTTAATCTATATTTTAATTCCTTTTTTATTTTTGGGTCTAATGCAATATCCTTATCGCGTATTATTTTAAATATTTTCTTAGTTCTTTTCGAAGGAGTTTTAGAAATACCTCCAGACATACCTCCGAAATTCATCCCTGCTTCTTCAAAGTCTTCATTATCGGCATCCCATAAATTTGCGTGGTCTTCATATTGTTCTTCTAAAGTTCCATTTATCGCCAACCATTTTGCGAGATTTTTAGTGCCTACTAATTTTTTTTGATAGTATTCTTCTTCATCAGTTCCACTTTTCCACCAAGCATACCCATTTAATAAACCTTTTTTATCTTCTATCCTATCAATCCACCATTGAGGAGGCGGATTAGTCCATTTGCTAGGATGCTTAAAATTCTTTGCGAAAGATGTCCATTTTGCGTCTTCGGGTAATAAAAAGTTTGGTATATAATCCCAATCCTCGCGGCTCATATAATAATAATGAAGGGGTGTATTATATTTGTAAAGCCCATTATGCGGTAGCGGATATTTTGTTGCTTTTTTAATATCACCGCTGTAATTATAAGGTTTTTCGTGTTTTAATGGATAATTATCGCCAAATGTTCTCATATATACAATTAATCTATGAAGATAATTTCTAACAAATAATCTAAGTCCAGTATCGTATTTTTTCCTAAAATTTTTCCCATTACTTGTTACTACCCCTAGAAACTCTTGCTTTCTTAACCATATACCAATATACCAACCATGCGTTGTCTTGTTATGATAATTGAAATCTATGCTATGCTTATGTCCCGTGCTATCACCAGTCATATAATGTAAAAATACTTCTTGGAATACTGATAATTCTAATATAACCACAATTTTCCTAAAAAATGCTATTAAATCATTAGCAGATATACTATTATGTCTACCCGCCATTCGCAATACTGCTTTGCCCACATATGATAATAGTAAATTAATTTTATCGCAACCAATTATTTTATTTGTCCCATCTCTAAATTGCGTAAATAATGAATAGTATAACCCAATATTATAATTCGTATTAGCATAATTGTCAAACTCGCTATCAAATCCGCCTCCTTCTAATCCAGCCTTGTTTAAAGCACCCATAGTTACATGATGAAGAGCAGGTATTTTTGATAAACAAACGCTAATATTATTTTCTATATATTCAAAATATTCGCAAAAAAATATTACCCAATCCTCGTCTTCTATAGGGAACTTCAATTCATCAGCCTTAATTTTTTCAATTTCTTTAATTGCTGTATCTGTTAAATCAACAGGTAAGTCATACTCCTCTTTAGCAAGTAATCGCGCACTTCTTCTTCTCGGTGCAGACATATCTTTGGTATTTATCTACTAATATAGTAGATATTATTAAATATGGATGCATATAAATATAAAAAACCATCAAAGACCGATTATACAATCTATAGTATAACTAAATGCAAATATTGTGTTATGGCAAAGGAACATATTAAGACGATGCCCTCTACAAAATATATTAATATAAATTGTGATAAATTCCTAAAAACGTGTAGAGAGCGCGATAATTTCTTTAAATTTATGAAGCAACATACAATAATACCATATTTCTATTTCCCTATGATATTTAAAAATGGTAAGTTTATTGGAGGATTAAAGGAGTTATTGGCAAAAAAGACAAAAAAGATATAAAGGATATAAAGAATGTAAAGAACATAGATATGATTAAGGTTGATGGTATAATTCTTGTATTAAGTTGCCATAAGCATCGGGATACGCGTTTAGTGCAATACAAACTTCCAAAAGACGATTATGGGAACTGGAAAGTAATCTATGTTATTGGCGATTTATTTTTGGATAGCGACTATACACTTGAAGGGAACTTGATGAAGATTAAATGCGAGGATAGTTATCTGCATTTATTAAAAAAATTAGCATTATCGCTAAAATATCTATATGAAATCTTTGATATTAAAGAAGGTGTGTTGCGGTCAGGCGATGACTTGGTATTTAACGAAGGTATATTGCAATGCTTCTTAGAAAATCCTAAAATATGCGAGGTTAGTAATGGAAATACAAATACATTGATTGATATCGATTTTTTAGGTAAGTCGCACGTAAATAAGAGTTTGCTTTCACACGAAATCTCAGATGATGATATAAAAACCGCAGTCGAGGATACTTATATGCTTCAATATTATAATGACCACCAAGAAGATTTTGATAATCCATTGCATAATCTTAAAGGCGTTGATTTATCAAAGTATATCAAGCGCCCACGTCTCCCTATAATACCTAGTGGCGTATTGTATTATATCTCGAACAAATCTTGCAATATCTTAATAAATCATATGAGCAATATTAATTTCAATATATTTCATTACGATGAATATAGCAGTTCATATCCATACACTATCGAAGATTGCGGCGTATCATATATTTTATATTATAACAAAATTAGTTTTATACATTGCGCGAGACTATACAATGATTACCATTATCACGAAGCGGTTATGGCAGTTCATACCAATATGAATAAATAAGGATATCAAGGATAAGGATAAATAAGGTATATATATATAAAGATTATTTAGAATTTAAATAATAACATAGATATGATTAAGGTCGATGGTATTATCCTTGTGACAAGTTGTCAAAAGTTTTTAAATACAAGATTAAAAGAATTTAATCTTCAAGACAACTATGGGAACTGGAAAGTAATACGTGTGATTGGCGACTTATTCTTGGATTGCGACTATAAACTTGAAGGAAACTTATTAACGATTAAATGTGAAGACAGCTATTTACATTTATTAAAAAAAATAGTGCTATCGCTAAAATATCTATATGAAATCTTTGATATTAAAGAAGGTGTGTTGCGTTCGAATGATGACCTAGTATTCAATGAAACACGATTAAAGGCATTCTTAGTATCACCTAAATATAAAATTAAAATAAATGGAAAAAATGAAATGAATGAAATGAATTGTATTGAAACTGATATTGATTTTTTAGGTAGTTCATCTAAAGGTTTATCTGTTATAAATGAACCATATAAATATGAACCTAGCAAATCAGAGACATCCTTGCATCTTGTCTATTATTACAAAGACCATCCAGAAGAATTTGATAATCCCTTGCATAATTTGAAAGGCATTGATATTGAAAAATATTCAAAAATGCCATATACCCCTGTATTTTTAAAAGGTCCACTAATCTATTTTTCAAACAAGTCTTGTAAAATATTAATAGAGCATATGGAAAATATTAATTATGATATATATCATTATGATGAGAAATCCAATTCATATCCATATACTATTGATGACCTCGCATATCCATTAATATTACTTCCTCATAAAATTAATTTAATACATTGCGATTACTGGCATAAAGATTTGGAAGGGTCATATGAAACCACTGATAATAGCAGCTATCTTGCTATACACACAAATAAATATAAATAATATAAATAATATAAATAATATAAATAATATCTCATATATCCTTTATCATATACGTATCAATCAATTCATATCCTAGTTTTCTATAGTATCCTCTAACACCTGTTCCGCTAATTATAGCAATCCTTCTATATCCATTATTTGCTGCTATTTCTTCAGCCTTCGCAACTAGTTGCTTACCGAACCCTTTGTGTTGCATAGAACCTTCTATGTTATCCCCGACGCTATTCAAATTCGAATATACGTGCAATTCTCTTATAAGAGCACATCCTTTGATGCTAGGTAATACTTGTAAATTATTGTCTTCTTCTTCGCTCACGCTGCTCAAGCCGCTTAGGCGGAGCCGTAGAAATCCTATTAAATAATTTTTATCGCAATCAGTATCAAAACTAATATGATATTCATTGCAATCTGATGCTCTATATATCTCTATATTTAACTTGATATTATCAAGCGATGATAAGATGTTCCCTTTAATCTCGCGACATCTTATACATTTGCATCCCCAATTATTTGTTCGCATATCATCTTGAAGCAACTGGCGCATATTTACAAATTTTGTGGAATACCCTCCTTCTATATAGTGTCCAGGTATATCGCGAATAATACGATTTAGTCGCTTGTATTTTTGAACCTTCTTCTTAAATTCCTTAATAAGCTCATATAATAGCATATCATCATATGGTATATACGTGCCTTCGTCAAACCATCTCTTAATTCGCGTGAAAGGAACTATGGCGGTCGGATATATTTTATACTGGTCAACTTGTATTCGCTGGTCATACAAGACCTCTTCTAGCATTATTTTATCAATATCATAGGACGAACCCGGAAGATTAGGCATTATATGTATATCAACCTTGTAGCAATTGTTTTTCAGAAGTTTTATTGCGTCATATGCGCATTCTATTGTATGCCCTCTGTTTATTTTTTGCAATACCTTGTTGTTTGTATGTTGAACACCTAATTGTATTCGTGTGCAATTATATCGGCGAAAGTTAGCAATTTCCTCGATATTTATAGTATCAGGTCGCGTTTCCAAAGTTAGCCCAATAATATGAATTGTAGATGTTTCATTGATTTCTATCTCCTCTTCTAGCGTTTTCTTAGGACGCTTAGGGTTGCTATCAAAATAAATATTTGCAGCATAATATATTTCAGTTATGAAGCGGTCTTGATAATTACGAGGATATTCGCACCACGTCCCTCCTAATACAATAATCTCTAATTTATCAGGAATGTGCCCCATATTGATAAGTGTTGATATGCGCGAATTCATTTGTTTTATAGCATCAAAATCATTGGCGTTCGCTCGTAATACCGCAGGTTCCGAGTATAAATAACTTCTAGGTTGCGCTACCCAATTATTCCCTTCGTGCGCTGGTTCATTCGGACAATAGGCACAATCGTGTTTGCAAGAAAAACGAGCAATTTTAACATTGCCTTCTTCGTCGATATATTCAGGGTGCGCAGAGGTTAAAAGCGTTATCACGAGAACGCCTGAATTTGACTTGCACTTCTTCTTTGTTATAAGATTGCGCAGCTGTTGGTTATCTAGATTAAGATGCTTGTATATCTTGATAAACTCGGCATTTGAAATAGTATACTTGTATTTTTTTTGAATATTCTTTTTGAACCTATCAATATCGCTAGTTGCTTTAAACCTTTCAATATCCCTTGCAAACTCCTCTGCGATACTTTCTATCAAAGAGTTAAATTGGCTATTCTCTTTATATCCCATCTCCTTATGGACATCCCAATGTATATCCTCGATATCCGTCGCGACTATTTGATGTTCCCCAGCATCCTTCTCAGAGGATACGGAGGATACGGAGGATACGAATAAATTAGAGAATGTTTTGATAATGTTCATATGTATATGAGATACGTATTAGTATAATTTACATCATTTTTTTATATATTAGAATAAATTTGTAATAATTTTTTGAAATAAATATAAAAATTGATTAGAAGATACTTTAATAATGTCTAGGAACAAACAAATACTGAAGCGACAACCAAAACAACTTGAAGACCACCAAGCAATGTTTAAGTTCCCTTATAACTACAGCAACGGGCGCGTTGTGCACGAGAAAATTTATGGCGATAATGATATTTATTATTATTCCACACGTATCCTATGTAATTATCTTTCAAACTTGGAGAAGTATAAGGGAATTCGCCAACTTAACCTCGAGATACACGAAGATGCCTATAATTTAGGTTATAATATCACAAGCAGGATTATGAATGATAAAACCGAATTGCCTAATGAGAATGTGGTATACAAGTTAATTAGGAGTATGGATAGAGAGCATTTCTTGAAGTATATCAAGACCTATTGCAAAGACAAGGAGATTTCATATACTACAAATCTTAACAAGATTGATATGAGGGAATTCCTTATGTATGCGTGCAGCGAACTTATCAGTGATTATAAAGATGAAATGATTGAAGGATGGACTGGCGATAAATGGGAAAAAGTAGAAAGCGCGGAATGCAGGATATATAGCGTCTAACAAAGTCCGACGAAGAGATGGCAGGGATGTGTAAAGTAATGTATTTTATGTATGTTTTATATTTTTATGTTTTTTAGCAAATAGTTTTTGCATATTTCTTTCAAACTTATAGCGGAATATAAGTTCTTCCTTCGATAGCAACTCAGCCTCTTTTAACTTTGCAAATATAATCTTCAATAATTTCAACATTGTTATTATATATATTATTTATTTTATGTCATCATTTTTTTATACTGATGACATTTTAATATTATATTTATAATAATGTAGAATAAGGATAAAGATAATATGCCCTACGCAGCAGCCGCTAAACTCCCTAAAGCAGCAGCAGCAGCCGCGAAAGTCCCTAAAGTAGCAAAATCTAATGAAGATGTAGTAGATAAAAGACCATCGTCATACAATGTGCAATATACGCCGTCGCGACTAAATAAAACATCCGAAAAAACTAAAATAAAAGCGCAAATAAAGGATAAGATTAGTAAGGCAATTCGCAGTGTTAAAACATTTATTAATCGCGCATCATCCTCTACACCTAGCAGTTCAAAAATATTAAAAAGGTTAAATGATTTAGAAGAAAAAAAATTAGACAATTTACAAAATGATATGATTAAAATTGTTGAAGAAACTGCTATAGAAGACGTAGTTGTTACAAGCGAAGATACTGCGACCAATAATGATATACTTACATTGTTTGGTGATGTATTCAAAAATATTACAATAGAACTACATAATGTAATAGGAAATACAGAGCAAACAAGAGAAATACTTGAAGAACCTAAAAATGAAGGGATACAAGAGAAGGTATTATCTAAAGAATTGCAAGGTAATGAGGAACTGAAGGAACTGAAGGAACCTAATATCAGTAGCCTAAACGCCATTTTAGAGGCAGTTGCTGATAATTTTTACGACCCTAATAATAAAAAGACGCTTAAAAAAGATCTTTCATTTACTACGAATATAAGTAAGGACGGGCAACCCACTTTTACTATACGCGCAGTTTCTTTAGGGATTTCTGTTGATTATACTACAATGAAAGAATTTTTTGACAAAATAGCATCACGTGTTGATTTTGCCTTGAATTTATGTTGGTTTATAGGATGTCCTGAAAATCTTGTTGCTGAATTAAAAACTTTTAAATCATTACACGCTAACTATAATAAAAACCCTCGCAAAGTCTTTAGTATTTTCAAAAAAATTATAAAAATATATCTTGATAGTGAAAAAAATAAACCAAAACCTCGCACATATCCCATTATTAATAGCAATGGTAAAAGGTCGATTACAAAAAGGACACCTGAAATACCAGAAGCTCTTACATCACTATTACAATCTTCGGTATCTTCGGAAGGTGGCTATAAAAGGATGGTAAAAAAGGCTAAGAAGATTGGTAAATATAATGGCAAATACTTGAAAATAGTAAAAAGTGCTAAATTTAACTATAAGAGAAAAGCGGTGGGATATCCTCTCTAACAACTATGTTATAAGGGTGCATAATCATAAAATTATATTCTTTCGCCCACCTAGCGATAGTATAGTTATTAAATAAGTATTCGTTGTCGTCTTCGCAATCTTCGCAATCTTCGCCATCTTCGCCGTCGTCGCAATCATAGTTATTCAATAATAATAAGGATACGATGCCTCTATTATTCATTTTACTAAAATACGCAAACATATCAATAACACTAATGTATTACTATTATGTAGTAGTATATATTTATATATTTAATGTTCGCGTGTTTTTACGTGGTCGCCCTACGCCTCTTAATATTTTGATATCTGCAGTATCTTCGATTATAGATGTTATTTCTTCGTCGCTAACAGACAATGTTTCGATATTATTATCATTATGATCCATTGATATGTTATTATGGACATTATTGATAATGTTTTCAATATCAGCAGAGGGCTTGTGTCTTAACTCAGTAATATTTGGTGCTTGTCTCATATTTACATTATTAGACGCTGATTGCATCGAAGGCATCGACATACTGGATACAGGCGAATTTAATGTGTTGAACAAACTACTAACCATACCAAATAGTCCTGAACTGCTATCGCCCCCGCTGCTATAACTATTACTCATTGGGATATTCTGCTGTTGCTGTTGCTGCTGCTGCTGTGGAGCAGAAGAGGCTGACGGATAATTATTACCCATCACATATTGCTTCGCGGCAGCCTGTTGGAATTGCTTCATCAATTCAGGGTCTGATTTTAATACATTTTCTATATTTGGCATTGGCTGCTCTTTGAACATTCTGCTAGTAAGATGAAACATAAATGCGCTCCCCGACAATGAGATAAATAGCCTTAGTTCAGGAGCCATCTTTTTACCTGTCGCTTTGTATTTGTAATGCAGTTCTTCGAATATATCATCAAAATCATTAATATTCTCATTAACCTGTTCAGACCACCCATCTAATTTTATAGCAAACGGGTCATATCTACTATTCATATATTCAGTTCCCGAAATAAATGCCATTAGCATTTTTTGCTGAAATCTCACACTCCCGTCAAGTTCCTTTTCGCGTATTAAGCGATTATATTCAGCCCGCATTTCTTCCAAGTCGGAGTTCATATTGAACTTAAATGGAACCTTGAAACCCTTCGATTCCAACCTATCTATTTGATAAATAATTTCCTTCTTCTCATTTAATTCATTCATAATAATTTCCTTAGCAGTTAAATGCCTATTTTTAGTTCCTCTCTTATAATCGCCATCATATTCGCTACCTCCGTCTTCCCCGTCTTCTCCGTCATCGTCTTCATCTTCTCCATCTTCTTCGTCTTCTTCGTCTTCGCCGTCTTCGTCTTCTTCGTCTTCTTCGTCTTCTTCTTCGTATTTACTTTGTGCTTTATATTTACTTGAAACTTGCTGGTTTTTCCCCGAAGCCGCCTTTCGATTGCTTGAACTACTTACAACACTACTTTCATCGCTTTCCTCCTTATATTTTGATATTTTAGGCGAACCCTTTCCTTTGTATATATTCTGCATATTTTTCATATAGGCACTTTTATCATAATCGCCATTAACTGAACTAGCTCGCGAAGAAGAACGCGAAGAAGACCTCGAAGACATAGAAATCACATCATCGCTTATCTTATTTCTATTAAATAATGTATTATCATTCATAAAACTATTTTGAGACACTCTATTTTGCTTATTTGGTATATTAAAACCCATTTGTTTGCTTTTAAATGTATCTCTATTTAATTCAATCAAATCGTCATTTATATTATTAAGATTTAATGTTGTCATATTATATATTTAATTGAATATCAATTGTTTATATAATATTTATACTATTTAAACGTTTATTAATACGCGCGTTAGGTAGATTACGTATTTACATATTATTCTATATAATAAACTCTTGTGTATCATTATCTTTTATGTATCTATAATAAACACTTATCAATCCACGTATTAAAGAATATTTTACTGGATTTTTTGTATTTTTCTGGGTGGAACTGGGTGCATAATATGTTTTTTTTATAGTTATATGCAACAATTATTTTCTCACCAATCCTTTTAATAACCTTATAATTTTTGGGAACTTTCACTATATAATCTGTATGCGAAAAAAAATATTTATTTTTAGGAATATAGAAAGGGTGCGTTATGTTGAAACTATTGTAATACTTCATATATCCGCTTTTACAAGATTTTATAAATGATAGGTTCCCGTATTTGCTAATTAAATACTGAAACCCATAGCATATCGCTAGTATCGGTATTTTAGATTTAATAATACTTTCATCTATCACTGAATGAACGCCTTCGCCTATAAAATAATCAGAGCCAGTTATTATAATACCACGCACCTTCTTGCTTTTTAAGATATACTGGATACCATCGGCATCATCCCATTTTTTAAATATTACCTTGTTTCCCTCTAATCCATATAAAAACTTCTTTTTAATTTTTAAGCTCCTATATATATTCTGATTTTTATACATATTGATAACTAATATTATCATCGGTATCGTTTTGAATTGATATATATATTATATAAAAAGAATATTAATTTATAATATAAAAATGAAAATTCTTTTCTTCGGATGCAAAGGGTGGATAGGTAAGCAATTTGGGGATTATTTGAATAATCAAGAATTTCATTCAAAACAAAAGAATATACTACTTAATTAATATAAATATTAAATGATTATGATCCTATTCTTTGGTAGCGGTAGGCTGATGATTAATTCTATGCTCTGAATATAACTTTATTTTAGAGAAATAATACACTCATCTATCCAGTGCTTCATAAATATTTTGACAGCATTTTTATACTTATAGAGATAAAACTGAACACCAAGTATGTTCTTTTTTGAGTTATATGCCATAATTATTTTGTTTTTTAACTTCATAATCGCCTTGTAATCTTTCGGAACATTTACAATATAATCTTTGTGCCAAAAAGAATATTTAATTTTAGGAATATGGAAATGGTTCTTTTATGCGAAAACTTCGAGAATATATTTTTTTGCGTTTGCTCGATTTAATAAAGGATGGTTTTCCATATCTATACGCTAAATATTGAAACCCATAGCACATCGCTAATATTGGT
>Ga0114969_10000711_pt1 | contig 28798 bp, 16 predicted proteins | sample M_130807_MF_Meta_FD_87316 | JGI IMG/M metagenome (GOLD analysis project Ga0114969, IMG submission 87316) | Freshwater microbial communities from Lake Montjoie, Canada to study carbon cycling - M_130807_MF_MetaG | ecosystem: Environmental > Aquatic > Freshwater > Lake | place: Lake Montjoie...
CGTTGTTCGGAGCGGCCGTGGCCGCGCAGACGCCGGTGAACGAACCGCCGAAAAACAAGCCTGCCCCCGCGATTCGTGTCGCGGTCGAGCGACTGAAGCCCGACGTCGTGTTTGATCTGGCCGGCACGCGTGGGGTTGGCACCGGTGACGGCAGCATCTGGCTCTCACTGAAAGAAGCCGGCACAGTCGTTCGCGTCGATCCCAAGACGAACAAGGTCACCGAGACAATCACATTGCCGAAGCCGCCGTGCCCAGGCATGACATTCGAATCTGGCGCGATGTGGGTCCCGCTCTGCGGAACCGCGGGCATCGCGCGCGTTGATGCCAAGACAAATACGGTGACGACGACGGTCACTAAAGGCATCGCGAAAGCCGTGGGCTCGATGTGGACGGGTGTCGGCAGTCTCTGGGTCATCGCAGATGACAAGGGCACGCTGGCGCGCATCGATCCTGTGACCGGTGCGGTGGTGGCCGAGATCTACACCAGCGCCGGTGCAAGTGGGCTGGCTTCGGGACAGGACGCGCTGTGGCTCACAAACGCGTCCACCAATCAACTCGCGCGCATCACGATGCACACCAACCTGATTGCGGAGACGATCAAGGTTGGCAAGTCGCCCGTCGCCGTGGCATTCGGTGAGGGCGCGGCGTGGACATTGAATGCCGGCGATGCGACGGTGTCGCGCATTGATCCGAAAACCAACAAAGTCACCGAGACCATCAAGCTCGGTGTCTCGATGACAACCGGTCAACTCGTCGTCGGCGAAGGTTCGGTCTGGGTCAGCGGGCCCGGTGCGCCGCTCGTGCGCATTGACCCGCGCACGAATCAGGTCGCACAGATCTTTACCGGCGTCGGCGGCGGTTTTGTCGCGCTGGCGGAAGGATCCGTGTGGATCGCCGCAGACGCGAAGACGTTGTGGCGTCTCGACCCCAAGCGGATCGAAGCCACGCGATAGCTATTTCACGGTGACACTGCCACGCAGGCGAATGTCTTTCGAGGATGCGCCGATCATCAGACGGAACTCGCCGGGCTCGACGGTCCATTCCATCTTCTCGTCGAGCATCTTGAACTGATCTGGCCCTACGGTGAACGACACGTCGCGCGATTCACCCGGGGCGAGCGCGATGCGCTGAAATCCCTGCAGTTCGATCACTGGCCGCGCAAGTGACGCGATCACATCGCGCACGTACAGCTGCACGATCTCGTCGCCGGACCGATCACCCGTGTTCTTCACAGTGCAGGTCACGGTGGTGGTGCCGGTCGGCGTGATCGTGGGATCGGCGATCCGCAGGTTCGAGTACTCAAATGCGGTGTAGCTCAGCCCGTGACCGAAGGGGAACAGCGCCATGCCCGTGAGGTCGAGGTAGTCGTCGCCGCGGCCCGTCGGCTTGTGGTTGTAGCTGAGCGGCAGCTGGCCTTCGCTCATCGCAAATGTGATGGGCAGGCGGCCCGACGGGTTGTGATCACCGAACAACACATCAGCCACCGCATGACCGCCCTGCTCGCCGGGGTACCACACGTCGAGCACGGCGTCGACTGAATCAACCCACCGCGACATTCCGACCGCACTGCCGCCCACGAGCATGACCACCACGGGCTTGCCCGTGGCGGCCACGGCAGCGATCAGCTCTTCCTGCAGGCCGGGCAACGTGATGAACGCGCGATCGCGGAACTCGCCCTCCTCAAGACCAGCGACGATCACCGTGGCGTCGCTCTCGCGAGCCACCGCCACGGCCTCGTCGATCCGACGCCGCGCTGCAGCCGTGCTGTTGATCGCACCGGCGTCCCACATCAGTTTCAGTCGCGCGTTGCCGGTGCTCTCGAAGTACTCGAGTTTGACGTCATGGGTGCTGGCGGGCGCAAAGTTCACGGTCGCCGAGCGAGAGCCATAGGAGATCTTCGTCCAGTTGTCGATCACGAGCGCGCCATCCACCCACAGTCGATAGCCGTCGTTGCCTTCGATCGTCAACTGCCGCACCGTCTCATTCGGCGTCGTCAGGGTGCCGGTCCAGCGTGCTGAGAACCAGTCGAATGGAATACCGCGCCCCGGCGAGTTGAGCGTCCACCGGAAATCCGCTCGCGGATCCACGCGCGTGAGTCGTGGTGCGCCGTCGAGCCGGTTGTTGTCGAAATACTGCGCCGTGAGACCGCGGACCGTCTGGCCGTTCGACTGCGTGGACCAGCGCTCCGCCGGAATCGCGACGACGTTTTCGATGACGCGTCCCGGTCCAGGCGCGTGATGCACCATCGTCGTGCGGCTGACCGCGAGGCGAACGCCGTCGAGGATCGAAACGACGCTGTTGCCGGGGCCGCTGTAGCCGCCGAGGCGCGCTTCGGTGGCGTCGGTGCCGATCACCGCGAGCGATCGGAGCGACTTCGAGAGCGGTAGTCGCCGACGATCGTTCTTCAGCAGGACGAAGGACGCGCGTGCGGCTGCGCGCGCAAGGGCGACGTGTTCGGCCGAGCCGTTGGTAGCCGCGGCCTTCGCCGCGTCGACGTACGGTTGTTCGAAGAGTCCGAGCTCAAATTTGGCGCGCAGTACCCGCCACACCGCGGCGTCGATGACCTCGGTCGGAATGAGTCCTTGCTGGAAGGCCGACCAGTACGGGCGGTACTGCGTGTACGCGCTCTGAAAGATCACGTCGAGGCCTGACTTCAGGGCGTGGGCTGTGGCACCTGGTGTGTTGGCTTCGGTCATGTGCAGCACCGTGGCGCCGCCGGTAGCTGCGGCGTCCGAGATGACGAAGCCGCCGAAGTGCCAGTCGCGTTTGAGGACGCCGTTCAGAAGACCGGGATTCTGCGTCGCCGGCGCGCCGTCAACAGAGTTGTAGGCGGTCATCACCGAGCGCGCGCCCGCGTCGAGCGCGGCGAGAAATGGCGGGAAGTACCGCTCCCTCAGGAGCCGTTCGTTGTGAAACACCGGGTAGCTGTCGCGCCCGCCTTCACCGTTGTTGGCGATGAAGTGTTTCGGTGTGGCGATCACGCCGGCAAACTCGAAGCCGCCGACGAATGCGCGTGCCATCTCTGAGGTGAGCAGCGGATCTTCGCCGTAGGTCTCTTCCACCCGCCCCCATCGCACGTCGTCGGCGATGTTGATCACCGGAGAGAGCGCGTCGCGAATGCCGCGCGTGCGTGTTTCCGCAGCCGCCGCGGCGGCCACCGATCGCATGAGCGCGGTGTCCCATGTGGCCGCCAGGCCAATGGCCTGCGGAAACATCGTGGCCCCCGGGGCCTTCAGGCCGTGCAGGGCTTCTTCGAAGGGGATGATCGGAATGCCGAGGCGCGTGCGCTCCACGAAATACTTCTGGATCGCGTTGATGCGCTCGGCGTGTTGTCGCGCGTCGGTGCCGGAAATCTGCAGTCCGAAGATGCCATGGGAATAATCGTTCGCGGCGTCGTCCAGATCGCCGGGAATCATGAAGAGTTGCCAGAACTTTTCTTCAAGCGTCATCCGCGCGATCAGGTCTTTGACGCGATCCGCGACCGGCGCGTCAGCGTTCTTGTAGAGCGGCGTGGCCGGCGTTTGTGCGACCAACCCGGCGACAGACAGCACCAGGATCGCGGCCGCGAAACGGATCGTGCGCATCTCGCGATGGTATCGCGTCAGTGGCCCGACGGGCCTCGCAGCAGCGTCGCGACGGATTCGCCAGCGACGACGTTGAGCGTCGTGGTCACCGCCGCGATCTTGCCAGTGCTGACGACGATCAGTTCGGCGACGTAGGTGCCGGGCCAGACCGCATCGAATCGAAACTCGCCGTTCGGGCCAGACCGGGTCGTGGCCATGACTATCTGGCTCGCCGTATCGCGAAGCTGGATAAGGCTGTTCGACATCGGCGCATCGTTTGACGACACCGCGACGCCGATGACATTGCCGCGCGGCATCATAGAGATCAGCGTCGAGCGCTCCTCGTCCACATGAATGTCGTGTGGTGGGCTGGCCGCGAGCAGTTGTCGCACGCCGGTCGACACGTACTCCGCAACATATTTTCCGGGCGGTACTTCGCCGAACGCGAATTGCCCGAACTTGTCGGTGACGCCGATGAGCACGATGCCGTTGGTCGACAGGTCGCGGAGCTCAACGCGCGCGCGCGGGATCGGCAGGTTGTCGGCGGTCCAGATGAAACCGCGGAAGGCGCCGAGCTTGCCGGTGGGCGGCAACGCGCTGTCGAGAAAGATGCGGGAGGTGACCCGGTCGCCCGACGTCACGGCTAACGGCACACTGGTGCCGAGAACCTGGCGCGCCTTCGTATCGACGCATTCCGCAAAGTAGGTGCCCGGCGGGACGCCTTTGAACGTGAACGCGCCGGCCCGATCGGTGCGCGCCGTCATGATGACCACGGCCGTGTTGGCGTTACGCAGCTGCACCTCCCCTTCGGTCTCGCGATCCTTGGCGGTACGCAGCAGACCGTCAATGGCGCCCGGCCGGGTTGGCGCAGGCGACTGAGGTCGGGCAGCCGCAGCAACGCTACAGATGACGACGAGAGCGAGGGCGAGGGGGACACGCGTCATGACTCGTCTCCGGGGGGCAGACAGAGTCTCTCGTACACGGGCCGGTAAATGCACGTGCTCGGTGGGCGCTGGTCAACCGCCGAGACATGGCAGAAAATCAGGATGTGCCCATCCACACCCGCATCGATCGTCGTATTTTGGTCTGTGAGGCCACCGGTGAATACTCACGCGCGGAGATCGACGCCGTGTTTGTCTCTGCGCTGGCCGAGCCCGATGCGCACGATCTGGGTGGGGTCCTGCTCGATTTGCGGCGATCGACATCGATGTCGCTTCGGTCAACGGCCGACCTGCACGGGGCCGCCGCGTTCTATGCCTCCCTCAAGGACCGCATTGGCGGAAAGGTGGTGATCCTGACGGCCTCGGACGCGGCCTACGGCCTCGGTCGCATGGCATCGGTGACTGCCGAACATCTCGGTCTGGCCGTACTGGTGACGCGCGATCTGGCGCAGGCGTGGACGTTTCTGCTCGAGTCGTCCCATCCCTGAGCGGCGGTTTGCTCGAATCGATGGCGCTCGGGGTAGAATCCCGGCCCATGGCGAACACGACTCGCAAGCAGGCATCGGACTATCCGCAGGAGCTGCTCGACCTCTTTCACGAGTACCAGCACGGCGACATCTCCCGCCGCGACTTTCTCGATCGCGCCAAGCGCTATGCCATCGGCGGCGTCACCGTCATGGCGCTCTTTGACAGCCTGAAGCCAAATTACGCGTACGCGCAACAGGTCGCGAAAGACGATCCGAAGATCAAGACCGGCTACGAGGTGGTGCAGAGCCCCAAGGGCAACGGCACGATCAAGGGCTATTTCGCGCGCCCTGCGGCCGCCGGCAAGTTTCCGGTGGTGCTCGTGATTCACGAGAATCGCGGATTGAACCCGTATGTCGAAGACGTTGCGCGCCGGCTCGCCGTCGCCAACTTCGTGGCGTTTGCGCCGGACGGCACGACCTCAGTCGGCGGATTTCCCGGCACGGATGAAGAAGGTGCCGTGAAATTTCGCGCGGTTGATGGTCCGAAGATGTTCGAAGACTTCGTCGCGTCGTACGACTGGCTGAAGGCGCGGCCTGAGAGCACAGGCAAGATCGGCGCGATCGGCTTCTGCTTCGGCGGCGGTGTCGTCAATCACCTCGCGTGGGTGAAGCCGGACATGTCGGCCGGTGTGCCGTTTTATGGCTCCGTGCCGAGCCCGGCCGACATTGCGAAGATCAAGTCCGCGATGCAGATTCATCATGGCGAGGCCGACACGCGGATGGCGGCGAGCTGGCCCGATTACGACAAGGCGCTCACCGCCGCTGGCGTGCCGCATGAAGGCTTCATCTATGCCGGCGCGCAGCACGGTTTCCACAACGACACGACGCCGCGCTACGACGAGAAAGCCGCCAAACTTGCCTGGGACCGCACGATCGGCTGGTTCAACAAATACCTCCGTTAAGTAGCTATCATCCGCGTCATGTGGAGCAAACTGACGGAGCTGCGGTGGAAGGCCTTCCCGTTCATTGTGATCACGGCGATTGTCGCCGTGGGCGTGCAGCGATACTGCGGGATCCACGCGCAAGACCCGACGCCCGCCGCGCCGAAGCTCATGGTCGGACGCTCCAAAGTCATGACCAAGTACGGCATCGTCGCCGCGAGCCAGCCGCTCGCGGCGCTGGCCGGCACACACATCCTTGAACGCGGCGGCAACGCCATCGATGCGGCCATTGCCGCCAACGCCGTGATGGGCCTTGTTGAGCCGTACTACAACGGCATCGGCGGCGATCTCTTCGTAACGTATTACGAAGCCAAGAGCAAGAAGCTGTACGGACTGAACGCCGGTGGATGGGCGCCGAGCGGATTCACGCCCGAGTACCTGCGATCGAAGGGCGTGACGCGCGGCATCAGCGGCCCGTTCTCGGTCACGGTGCCCGGCGCGGTCAAAGGCTGGGAGATGATGCGCGCGCGCTTCGGCACGCTGCCACTCTCGGACTTGCTCCAGTCCGCGATTTTCTATGCAGACGACGGGTTTCCGGTGACGGATGTGATCGCGGATGAGTGGTCTGCTCCCGCGCAGGTGCGCAAGCTGGCCGCCGATCCGGGATCGACGAGGACGTTCTTGTTCGATGGCAAAGGACCGAAGGCCGGACAGATCGTCAGGAATCCCGACCTCGCGAATACCTTCCGCCTCATTGCCGCGAAGGGCCCTGCCGGATTTTATGAAGGCAAGACTGCTGAAGCGATCCTGTCGGTGTTGAACGCCAAGGGCAACACGATGACCGCGGCGGATCTGAAGGAGTACCAGCCGGAATGGGTTGAGCCGATCTCCACGACGTACCGTGGATGGACGGTGTACGAGTTGCCGCCCAATACACAGGGCATTGCCGCGCTGATGATGCTCAACATGATGGAGCAGTACCCGATCGGCCAGTACGGCCTCACGAGCACGCAGGCGATGCACGTGATGATCGAATCGAAGAAACTCGCGTACGCCGACATGCTGCGTTATGTCGCCGATCCGAAATTCGCGAAGGTACCCGTGCTCCCGATGCTCAGCAAGGAAACGGGCAAGTCTCGCGCGGCGCTGATTAGCCCGACGAAGGCCGCGTGCACGGTCGAGCCGTCGAAGTTCGCCGGCCTCACCGAATCCGGCGGCGGCGACACGATCTATCTCTCTGTTATCGATCAGGACGGCAACATCGTCTCGCTCATCCAGAGCCTGTATTCCGCGTTCGGCAGCGGCATCACTGCGCCGGGCACCGGCGTGATGCTCCACAATCGTGGCGGCCTCTTCACGATGGAAGACGGCCACCCGAATCAGATCGCCCCGCGCAAACGACCGCTGCACACGATCATCCCGGCGTTCATGGAAAAGGGCGACGTGAAGATCGGCTTCGGCATCATGGGCGGCTTCAACCAGGCGCAGGCGCACGCGCAGTTTGTCTCCGACATCGCCGACTTCGGTCTCGATGTGCAGCAGGCGCTCGAGGTCGGCCGCTTCACGAAGGGCTCATTCACCGGCTGCGACGTGGACGTCGAATCGCTCGTGCCCGACGCCACGCGCAAAGCGCTGCAAGCGATGGGACACATCGTGCGCACGATCCCACCACGATCAGGCACATTTGGATATGGCCAAGCCGTCATGAGCGACGGCACGGGCGTGCACTACGCCGGATCAGAACCGCGACACGACGGCGCGGCGATCCCGCAGCAGCCGAAGATCAAGACCCCATAACCGTGGAGCACGTGAAGAAGACCACCCAGATAGTTTTTCAAAAAGATTTTCGAAAAGCTGTCTTCACGTCCTTCATGTTCTTCACGGTGAATCGGTTTTCTACCGCCCGACCATGCGCCGGACGGCGGCGATGTCGGCTTGCATCGATGGTGGCGCGGTGCGGATGAATTGATCCGCATACACGCGCGCTTCGTCGATGCGGCCCGATTGGGCAAGGGCGCCGATCAGGTTGTACATCGCGTCGAATGACGAACCGTCGATCGTGACCGCGCGCTTCCAGCTCTCGATGGCATCGTTCGGGCGCTTCGTCTGTGCGAAGAGCGCGCCGAGTGCGTTGAATGCATCAGGCAGCGACCCGTCCAATGCCAGCGCTTTGCGCAACGACGCCTCCGCATTCACGAAGTCTCTGGCCTGCAACTGCGACACGCCGATGTTCTGATAGCCAACAGCGCTCTTGGGATCTACCGCGATCAAGTGCTGAAACGTCGTGATGGCTTCTGCCGAGCGGCCCGACATCTGATACGCGTTGCCGAGTGCGATCAGCGCATCGGGGTCGTCGCCCGCAAACGACGACAACAGCTGAATCGCTTTGGCGGGTTGTCCTGACTGCGCCAGATATTCACCGAGCTTGATCTTCACTTCACTCTGCGTGACGCCAGCGCGCAGCGCGGCCTCGAGCGTACTGATGGCGTCTGCCGGCCGGCCCGTGCGCCAGTAGGCGAGCGCCAGCTTGCGATACGCGTCTTCCGTGTCGGCGCGTCGCGCAATCACGCCCTTGTACATCGCGATGGCCTCGTCCACCTTGCCTTCGCGAAACATCCCCATGGCACTGGTCATCGTCTGTTCCAGCTCGATGAGTTTCTTGGGGTCGTCGGCCTCGGTGTACTTCTCTCGCGGTGCAACAGCGCCGCCGCCGATGTAGCCGAGCGATCGCAGTGCTTCCACCGTGTCTGCCGTTTCCGTCTGTGGTTTGCCCGGCGGCGCGAGGTTGAAACTCTTCAGCGTGTTGAACAGCACCTGCCCGCGCTCGGGTTGCGTGGCCACGACGTTGCGCGTTTCTTTGGCGTCGTTCTGCAGGTCGTACAGTTCGGCGATGGGCAGGTCGATGAACTTCTCGCGGCCAACGAGCACGCCACGCAGCGGCGCCCAGCCGCGCGCGAGATTCGCGCTCATGGACTCGAAGTACGACGGCCGATCCGCGCCGGTCCTTGGTGCGATCAACTCGCGCAGGGACGCACCGGCGATGCCGGTCGCGACTGGCGCGGCCGCGGCCTCGAGCACCGTTGGCAGAATGTCGACATGACGCACGGGCGACGTGACCGTGACGCCGCCGGGCGCGGCACCCTGCGAGCCGCCGACTTCGGCGATGATCATCGGCACATGCAGCGTTGACTCATACGCGAAGAGGCTGTGCGTGAGTTCGCCGTGATCGCCGAGACCCTCGCCGTGATCGGCGGTGACGATGACGAGTGTGGAGCGGGGAAGAGTCGCGAGCCTGTCGAAGAGCACGCCGAGCGCGAAGTCGGTGTACGACACTTCCGCGAGGTACGGATCCGACGGAAACTTCGCGGCCCAGTCCGGCGGCGCCGCGTATGGCGCGTGCGGATCGTACACGTGCGCCCAGGTGAACCACTTGCCCTGCTGCTGGCCGATCCAGCCGAGCGCGGACGCCACGACGGCGTCGGCGCGCCGTTCGCGGTCCCCCGCCTCCGCCAAGGCTACGGCGGGCAGGCCCGGCGTCGCTGGAACTGCGAGGTTGTCGTCGTACATGTCGAAGCCGACGTTCAAGCCAAAGCGATGATCGAGTGGGAAGCCGCCGACAAACGCCCCCGTCGCAAATCCCTGCGCTTTCAGCAGCGTCGCGATGGTCGGCGTGGTCTGCGGAAATCGATAGCCCGTGTTGTCTCTGATGCCATGTTCGTACGGGTAGCGCCCGCTCAGAATTGAGGCATGCGATGCGAGGGTGACGACGGCGTGAGCGTGGGCGAAGTCAAACTTCACACCGCGCGCGGCCAGGCGGTCGAGGTTCGGTGTCATCGCGCGTCCCCCGTACGCGCCGAGCGCATCGGCCCGCAGCGTGTCGATCGTGACGAGGAGGACGTTGCGATCGGCGTTGGGTACCAGCGCAAACGTGGGCGTGCGTGTGAACCACCAGGCCGCCCCGGCGAGGGCCACCAGGGCAAGAGCGAGCAGGGCTTTTCGAGCCATTGAGAGACAAGCTTAGAACAATTGCTCGGGCGGCCTTGTTGCTCCTACACTGCAGACCATGAAGCCACAGTCGCCGGTCATTGCGGCTCTCGTCATCGGAACGCTTGGCATCGGTGTGGTCGCCCAGCAAGCCACGCCGCCGACGTTTCGCAGCGGGGTGTCGCTCGTCACTGTGGATGTCACCGTGCTCGACAAGGACGGCAAGCCCGTGCCGGGTCTCACCGCCGATGACATCGAGATCAAACTGAACGGCAAGGTGCAACCCGTGCGCGCGTTGGCCTACGTGCAAGCGGCGGCGACGCCTGTGGCGCCTGCGGCCGACAAGCCCGCGGTGACGGCAGCCGCATCGCCGACGCCGGCTCCAAAGCCGACGACGTCCGATGTTTCCAAGGAGAACTTGCCGCGACGAACCATCAGCAACGCGGGTGCCGGATCATCCGTCACGCGTGCGCCGGTCGCCGCTCCGCCACCAGCAGCGTCTGCGCCACCGCCCGCCGAGTCGCGTGTGTTCATTCTGCTCGTCGATGACCTGTCCTTCTCGCCGCTGCGCGGCAAAGCCATGTTCAACGCGGCATCGCGATTCCTCGATCGCGTCCCGCCGTCGGATCTGGTCGGATTCACGACAACGAGCGGTGTCGGCGCCGTTAACCCGACGCGCGATCGTGCAGGGCTGCGCATCGCGTTATCGAAAGTGGTCGGGGCATTCAACGATCCGCGCGGCATTGGCAAGACAGGCCCGGCGGCGCAAGGCAAGACCGGCGCGGCGACGCAGGACCAACCCCTCGGCATCAGCGAAGCCATCGATATCGAACGCGGCGACGACTCGCTGTTGAAGGACGTGATCACCCGCGAGTGCTTCAATGGTGATCGGAGCGCGACCACCAGCATGACGCTCGCCACGATGCTGATCGAGGTGCCCTGCGCCTCGGATGTGAATCGCGACGCGCGTCGCGTTGCGGCGCTCTCGCGCCAGAACAAGGGCCGTCAGATCGATGGCGTGATGTCGGTCATTAACGCGATGAAGATCGCCGGCGGCATCCGCCACCTCGTGCTCCTGACGGAAGGCATCCCGGTCTCTCGCGAGGTCAATGATCTGACTCCGCTCGTCAAGGCTGCCGCATTGGCCGGTGTGCAGCTGAGCGTCCTGCTCGAAGAGCCCGACATCAGCCTGACCGACGAAGGCCGGCGCTCGCAGGACGCCGGTGTGAACGCGCAGGCCGATACCGGGATGTCGCGCCGACGCCGAGAAGACGACATGCTCCTCGTCAACGGTGCTCAGACGCTCACCGACATGCTCGGTGGCACGTTCTATCGCGTGATCGGCACGGCGGACCCATCCTTCGACCGCGTCCTCGTCGCCAGCTCTGCGGTGTATCGCCTCGGCGTCGAATTGCCGGCCGGTGCTGCCGCCGGCAAGGAATTCACGGTCACGGCATCGGTGAAACGGCCCGGTGCCACGGCAAAAGCCAACAGGCTCGCTATCGTCGCCGGACCCGAAAACGCACCAGCCGCCGCGCCGGCCCCCGCGAAGCCGGGTGCGACCGATGCGAACGGCAATCCAATCGATCCGTCGAAGATCGCAACGGGATCCGCGCCTGCGGCGCCTGCGTCGGTCGACGACGTGCTGCGCGCGTCGCTGAACTCGAGCGTGAACACAGATGATGTGCCGATCCGGATGGCGGCGACGATTCGTCGAAGCACTAATGCGGCGGGTCAAGTAGACGTCAGCGTCAACGTCGTCATGCCCGCGTCGGTGAAAGGGCCGATCACGACATTTGTCGGGCTCATCGATTCGACCAACGGGATTCGCAGCAGTCGCCGCGTGCTGGACGCGTCGAGCGGTTCGGACTACGCGGTCCCGTTTCTGTTTCCGCTGCCGCCTGGCGACTATCGGATTCGTTTCGTTGCGTCCGACAGTGCCGGCGCGATCGGCACGATTGATCTGCCCGTGCACGCGTCGCTCTCGGGGTTCGGCGAGTTCACGTCGAGTGACGTGCTGACCTGGGTCGTTGACAGCAGCAACAATGCACAGCTGTTCGCGATCGAAGACGTGCCAGCGGGCGCCGAGACGCTCAACGCGTCGATTGAGCTCTATCCCAAGGGCGATATGCCTGGTGAACCGCCAACGATCCGATGGTCGCTCGTCAAAGACGGCGAGACCAAACCGATTGCCGAAGATGAAACACCGGCGCGGCCCGCCGCGACGCTGATGCGATCCGACGTCGAGTTTCCATTCGCGGCCTTGCCGGCGGGCCTCTATACCGTTCGCGCAGAGTTGATCGTCAACGACAAGATCGCAGGCACCCGCGCAGCGATTGTGAAGAAGCGATAGATGCGACGCGTAATGGCGGGGATCTTCGCGCTGTGCCTCACGGCGCCGATCGGTCGTGTGGCTGCGCAGCAGCCGCAACAGGCACCTCCGACGTTTCGCAGCGGCGTCACGCTCGTCACCATCGACGTCGTCGTGCTCGACCGCGACGGCAAGCCGGTCGCTGGCCTGACGGCCGATGACTTCCAGATCAAACTGAATGGCAGGCTCCAGCCGGTGCGCGCGCTGTCGTACGTGCAGGTGGCGCAGCACGCCGCGCCGATGATGGCCACCGACGTTGCGCCCGAGGAGCCGTTGGGTCGCCGTGTCATCACCAACGCGACACCGGTCGGTGAGGCCAGACTCTTCGTCCTGATGGTCGACGACCTGTCGTATGTGCCTGGAGGCGGGAAGTCGCTGTTCGCAGCTGCCGCGCGCTTCATCGATCGGCAACCGGCCACCGACTACGTCGGCCTGACGACGAGTTCCGGCACGAGCGTCGTCAATCCCACGCTCGATCGAAGATTCGTCAGGCAAACGCTTTCGAGAGTCGTGGGTGAATTCATCGATCCGCGGCGGCCATTCACGCCGACCAGTCCGACCTTGAGCATTCAGGAAGCACTCGACATTGTCGACTTCAACGACCAGGGCGTGCTGCGGCAGGTCATTACCCGCGAGTGCTTCGGCGGCAATGCCAACGAAACGGCCTCACTGCGCGCTGACCAGCTCGTGTCGCGCAACCAGTGCGGCGGGTCAACCGAGAGCACGGCGCGAATGATTGCAAGCACCACGCGGTCCACGAAAGAGCGACAACTTGCCGCCGTGATTGCCGCGATCAACGCGATGAAGCCGGCGAAAGGATTGAAGCAGCTCGTGCTGATGTCGCAGGGCATCGGCGTCACGCGCAACGCCATGCTGGATCTCGAGCCGGTGGCTCGCGCCGCAGCCGAGGCTGGCGTGCAGATCAGCGTGCTCGTCGATGAAGGTGACGATGTGGACGCCGGCGACGGCGGACACACGAGAGACGACACGCGCGGCGACTCCATCGGTGCGCCCGACGCCGGGATGACTGCTCGGCGCCGCGATGATCAACGCATGTTCAGGTCAGCGATGCAGACGCTGGCTGATGCCAGTGGCGGGTTCTTTCAGACCGTGATCGGCAACGGCGATCGCGCGTTTGATCGGGCCGCCGTGGCGGGCTCAGCACTGTACCGTCTCGGCGTCGAGCCGCCCGCTGATGCGCCTGTGGGTCGGGCGTTCACGGTGGCCACAACGGTCAAACGCTCCGGTGTCACCGTGCAGGCGAATCGTCAGGCCGTGATTCCCGGTCCGCCGCCGTCAGTATCCGCCGACGAACAGGTGAAAGCCGCCATCAACGAAGGGCAGCCACTCTTCAACGTGCCGATCCGCATGGCGGTCGCACTGCGACGTGCATCGGCAGGGCAGGTGGAACTCGGCGTCGGCCTCGATGTCCCCGCGTCGGTGGCCGGGCCGTTGACGATGACGTTTGGGTTGGTGAGTGAGAAGGGCGAACTGCGCAGCGGCAAACGTCAGCTGGTAGCGCCCGCGGACAAATCGAACTACCGCCTCACGTTTCCGCTGCCGGTTGCGCCCGGAAAATACCAGTTGCGGTTTGCCATCTCCGACGCACCCGGTAGCGTTGGCAGCATCGACGTGCCGGTGGATGCGCATCTGGCCACGCTCGGCACACTCACGGCCAGCGACGTGCTCACGTGGTGGACAGATGCGAGCGGTCGCGCGCAGTTTCTGGCGCTCGATGAAGTGCCTGCCGGTGTTACCGCGCTTGGCGCCGGCATCGAGCTGTATCCCGCTCCCGGCGCGGCGTTTCCGGCTGACGTGAAAGTGAAGATGTCACTGATCCCAACCGGCAAGACCGCCGCTGTTGTTGAACGCGAAGTCACGCCTCTGTCTGGCGGCGACCTGCTCCGCGCCGAAGCGCAGTTACCGCTGACCGATGTCCCCGCCGGCAGCTACACGCTACGCGCGACGGTCACTGTTGAAGGCAAAGTCATCGGCACAGCCGCAGCGATCATCCGCAAACGCTGACGCGTCAGATCAAAAGCATTCAACATGGGGGGCCATGGGGAGCCATTGGGAAAACAAGTTCAAGAGACAGGCTTTCAAGGAGCTCTTCGAAAATCTGTCGGTGTTGGGTTTGATCTTCCCTATGGCTCCCCATGGCCCCCATGTTGAATGCTCTTGATCTTGGCCGCGCTACCGTCCGCTGATGTATCGAGCGATCTCGGCGCGTTCCTGCGGCTGCGCGTTGGGCGGCGTGTTGGCGAGGAACTGCTGACCGTACCTGATCGCGTCGTCGCGGCGACCGGCCTTCGCGAGTTCGAGCCAGAGGTTGTAGAGCGTGTCGGTGTCGGCCGGATCGAGCTCGACGGCCCTCTTCCACGCATCGATCGCGTCGGTCTTGCGATTCATGTACGACATCGTCACGCCAAACGCCGTGTAAGCGCCCGCCAGGGTGGGGTCGGCCGTGAGCGCCTTCCGAAGGTAGTCTTCTGATTCACTGAGCAGAGCCGTGTTTCTTTTACCGCCGTCTTCGTAAGCATGTAGCGCGATCGCGGAGAGATTCTGGAACGCGAGGCCGTTCGTCGGATCGAGTGCGAGGAGCTTCATGAACGTGCGCTTGGCGTCGGCGTAGCGTTTGGCCTCGAGATAGGCAATGCCGAGGCCGTTGAGCGCTTCCACGTCGCTGTCGGGCAATCCTTCCAGCACCGTGATCGCGGCCTGCGCGTTCGTGTGACTCTCTGAGAGGTAAATGCCGAGACGAATGCGGATGTCACGATCGGGCGCCCCCGCCTTGATGCCGCTCTCGAGAGTGTTGATCGCGTCGCCGACCTGCCCGAGTTGCCAGTACAGGTACGAAAGCGACATGTATGCGTCCGCGGTGTCTGGTCTGAGGCCGATCACCTTTTTCAGCAGCGCAATGGCCTCCTGCGGGCGGCCGCTTTGGCTGAACTCGGTGGCGCTGTGCATGTCGCGGTCGAGTGATGCGAGATTCTTCGGATCGTCGGCCTCCGTGTAGCGATCGCGCGCGGGCGCGCTGCCAGAGATGTACCCGAGCGATCTGAGGTTGGCTGCCGCGTCTGCCGATTCGCGCATCGGGCGATTCGGCGGCGCAAGGTTGAAGGTCTTCAGCGTCGCAAAGAGCACGCCGGTGCGATCGGCTTTCGATGTCGCCAGATTCTGCAGTTCCTTGGCATCGGTTCCGAGATCGTAGAGTTCCGGCACCGGCAGGTCGATGTACTTGTCTTTCGCCACGAGCACGCCCCGCAGCGGCGCCCAGCCGCGCACGAGGTTGTAGGTCATCGACTCGAAGTAGGACGGACGATCGGGACCCTTGCCGGACCGAATCAACTCACGCAGTGACGACCCGGCCATCGTCGCGTCAGCCGGCGCACCGATCGCGTCGAGGACGGTCGGCGCAATGTCGACATGCCGCGCCGGTGCGTTGATCACGACGCCGCGCGAGGCTGTGTGATTCGGTTGCACCGTCGCGATGATCAGCGGCACATGCAGCGTCGACTCGTACGCGAACATGCCGTGCGTCGCTTCACCATGTTCACCCAGGCTTTCGCCGTGATCGGCCGTGACGATGACGGTCGTCGCGCGCGGGAGTGTGGCGAGCCGGTCGAAGAGCGGTTGCAGCGTGCTGTCGATCCACGCGACCTCGCCGTAGTACGGCTGCGCGCTGTAGTCGGTGGCGAACGCACCTGGCGGGCGATACGGCGAGTGCGCATCGAAGACATGCACCCACGAGAAGAACTTGCCCGGTTGCTGGCCGATCCACGCCATCGCGCGTGACACAACTTCGTCTGCGCGGCGTTCGGGCATCAAAAACGTGGCGTCGCCCTTCATCTCCGGCATCTGATCGTCGTAGACATCGAATCCGGGTGTGAGCCCGAAGCGTTTCGTCAGCGGAAATCCGCCGACAAACGCGCCCGTCGAAAATCCGCGCGATTTGAGCCGCGTCGCCAGTGTGGCCGTGCCGTCTTTGACGCGGTATCCGCTGTTGTCGCGCATGCCGTGCTCATACGGCAGCTGTCCCGTCAGGATCGACGTGTGCGACACGAGCGTGACGACCGCGTGCGCGTGCGCAAAGGTGAACCGCGCGCCTTGTGCCGCCAGTGCGTCAAGATGCGGCGTCTTCGCGGGCCCACCGTAGGAAGACAGCGCATCACCACGCAGCGTGTCGATTGTTACTAGTAGGACATTCTGCTCGCCATTGGGCTCAAGCGTGTAGGCCGGGCCGCGCCCCCACCAGAAAGATCCCACCGATACTCCGGCAATCACGAGCAAACCCAATCCCAGCAACGGTCCGATGCGGGTACTCCGAGTGGGTGTCTTCGTCGTGGGCTTCCGCGGCGCGCTCAAGGCTTCCTAGATGTAGCACACAACCTGCTCCAAAGCATTCAACACCATGGCCCCCCATGTTGAATGCCTTTGATCTTGGTCTACCTGACGATGATCCCTGTCTCTGTCGTCGCCACCGTGTGTGAGTCGGTGGCGGTGATCCGGAGGCGGAAGGCGCCGGGGCCGAGCGGGGCGAGCGGGACGCGGAAGTCGATGCGGCCTGAGCCATTCGGCGCGACCGACTTGTCGATCGCCAGCATCGGACGGTTGTTGCTGTCGACGATCATCACCGTCAGTGCGACGGTGGAGTTCATGTCTTTGCGCGCCACTTCGAAATATGCGCGAAGCGTGTCGGTCGCCTCGAATGTGCGCAGCAGCGTGGGCTCGAAGGGCAAGCGGTCCGGTACGGCCACGCGCGGTCCGGGACCGACGTTGCGCGCCGGCGCTGTTGGCGGCACGCGCCCAACCGGTACGCGCGCGCCGTCAGCAAAGCCGAGCGCGATGCCGCTCAGCGCCAGCGCTGTCTTCGAGTAGTCCGGCACGGTGATGTCGAGGTAGACGCTGCCGCCCTTGCCCAGCTTCGCGCTCATCGCCGACGCGCGCAGCTGATAGCGGCCTGGATCGAGGTCGAGCGTCAACGGAATCTGATACGTCACGCTGTCGGGCACGTCGGCCCCGCCATTGCGACCACTCAGCGACAGCTTCGCGGCCCGCCCAGTTCGCGACGTGACCTTGGCCTTCTTGTCGTCCACCACCAACACCGAGTACGTCACATCGTCGCTCAGTTTGTTGTTGGCGTCGCGCATCGAAGAGGTCGGCGCCGTCACTTCCAGTGCGATGGCCACGTTGGAAGTCCTGCCTTTGCCGACCAGCGGCAATGCCGTCAGCCGCAGCGGCAAGTCACTCTTCGGCATCACGCCGGCGACCAGCGCGACCAGTGGATCCTTGTTCTTCGGCGGCGCCGGTGGCGCCCCGGGCGTGTAGCCGTGCCGGAATCGCAGCGTGTATTCGGGATGGCCCGTCACCGTGACAACGAGCGGTCGATACTTGTCGCTGCCACTCGGGTCCGTCGGGTAGAAGCCGAGCAGATAGTAGTGATCCAGGTCTTCCACGATGTGCTGCAAGCCGCCCGTGAGGTCGTCCGTGTCGGTGACGGCGAAGCCACCCGAGGCCTCCGTCATGAATCCAAGCCCGTCCTGCGCGCGCCGAATGGGATTGTTCCAGCGGAAGACCGCGTCGCCGCCGAGTGGCGCGGGGTGGAGTTCCTGTTGCATGTCTTCAGGCTTCACCTTGCCGCGCGGGTCGAGCGCGTAGGTGGCGACGTTCGACCGCCGCATCGACTCCATCATGTCCTTCAGCGCACGGTCGTGGTAACACGCGGCGCTCATGGACATCTCACACGGTGTCATCGCACTGTCGAAGATGCCGTTCAGTTCCTTGTTGATGCCTTCCGAGATCAGCACGAACGCTTTGCGCCGGTTGTCTTCGCTCCCGAGCATCCGCGCCGCATCCTGCATCGTCTGAAACTGCTGCATGTTCTCTTCGAAGTCCTGGAGGGAGGTCTCCTGCGACTTGCTAACCGCGTCGAGTGCCGAGAGCGAATCGCCGTCGGCGGAAATCGCTCCAGCGCGCTGCGTGTCGATGGCCTGGTGCGGTCGCCGCCAGCTTTGTCGCGCTTGCATCGTGTTGAGCGCAGCCAGCAGCTCCGATCGATCTTGCGTTACCTGCGTGCTGTGTTCGCCGCTCGTGAAGAGCAGAGCCATGGATGCCCGCGCGCCGAGTTTCGTGATGACATCGCGCGCGAGGTCTTTGGCTTTGTCGGTGCGGCCCTTCCAGATGTGCAGGTCGTCGACCACGATCATGATCAGCCGATCGGCTTGCGTCGACTGATTGCTCATCACGTCCATGCGGAGTGTTGGTGGCAGCACGGGCGCGGGCGTCGAAGCTGCATCCGGCTTCGGGAGGACATGCGAGACTTCGTCGAATGTGGCGACGGTCTGCGGCTTCTTGCGATCGGTGAGGCTGAAGTCGCTTTGTTTCAGGCCGCGAATAGCGTTGCCGTCCTTGTCGACGACCACGACGTCGACGTTGATCAGTTCGATGTTGGACTTGAAGGTTGATTGCGGAGTCTTGCCGGGAGGCTGTTGTGCTGCGAGTGAAGCGGCGCAGCATGCGACGAACGTGAGAACGAGTCGCCGCATGCTGCGCATCACTTCCTACTTTCTTCTTCCCACTTTCAACTTACTTGGGTGGGAATTTTGACTGATAGATCTTCACATCCGGGCGCGAGGTTGCCCACTGAATGAGCTGCGGCGGCGCACCGACTGGACGCGTATAGGTGACTTCGTACTGTGCGTTGATGATGTCGCCATACGACTTCAACAAGCCGACCAAGGCCGACTGGCCCACGATGACGTCGCGTTTGCCGCCGGTCCTGTCGGCAAAGCCTTCGAGCATGGGCCCGCGGACGGAATTCTTCAGGTCGCCCTTCTGCAGAGAGGCGGAGAAGAAGGTCGCACCGTCTTTGGCGATCTCTTTCATGATGTTGTTGGCCGGTTCGCTGCTCTTCTCGGAGTCGGGCAGCACGTTCACGGAGATGATGGCGCGGCGCGCATTCGGGCGTTTGCCGATCTCCTTCGAGCTTTCCATGATGCCCTCGAGCAGCACGGAGTCGGCGTTGGGTTTGACGACGAGCCGCGTGAGGGCCTTGATGATTTCGTCGCCGTTCGACGTGAAGGGCACCATCATGATCGAGGCCTGACCGAACTCCATCAGCGCCACTTCGTTCTTCGGATTGGCCGCCATCATCTGCTTGGTGAATTCCGTGAACCCCGCGCGGATATCGTTGATCACGTCGCCGGCCGCTGTGGCGGTCGCACTACTGCGCGTGGCACCGATGCCGCCGCCGCCAACGGCCGCCGACGAGTCGGCGAGCAGCACGATCGAGATCGGCTCGGTCGCCTTCTGTACGCTTGTGGGCGGACGCTGTTTGTTGTCCTCAACGATCATGACCTCGTTGGGACCCATGTCCGTGATCAGCTTGCCGCTGCTCTTCTCCACGAACGTGCCGTAGACCTTCTTGGTGGTGTCCTGTTCGCGCGCGATCAGCTGCGGTGCGACAAGCAGCAACACGGCCGCCGGAATCAGTAGGAATGAAATTTTATGCAGGTGTTTCATCGGGTGGTCTCCAGCCGGAAGTATAGCCGTACGTTGCTATTTCAACACCGCGGCCAGCTGCCGCGCCATCCGGTCATTCGGGTCGATGGCCAGCGCCTCGGCCAGATGCTGGCGCGCCTCCGGCAGCCGGCCGAGCTTGGCTTCGCAGTAGGCCAGATGGGAGAGCGATCCAGCATTCTGCGGGTCAATCGCGACGGCGGCCGCCAGCTCTCGCGACGCCTCGTCAAAGCGGTTGAGCACGAGGAGGTTCAGCCCATACTGCTGGCGGGCATCGGCCTTCTGCGGATCCATCTCCACCGCGTGGCGAAAGTACGACTCCGCCGCGTCGGCCGTCGTCAACTCGGCAGTGAGGCGACCGGTCGTCAGCCAATCGTCCTGCGAAGATCTGCTGCCAAGGCTCTTCGTCAAGTGCGCCAGCGCGCGCTCCGGTTGCTGCGCCTGCAGATACTGCCGGGCCACGCTCGCGTGCACGGTGCCCTTGAGCGGCGTGGCGGCCTCGAGTCGATCGACCCAACCTTCCGCCTCATCGAACCGGCCGATGAGCACGAGCTGATGCGCCATGCGCACGCCCTCGGCAAATCGACCGTCGTTTGCGGAGGTGCGTGTATTGACGAGCACGCCGATGACGACGGCGACGACGACGGGCACAGCGAGCGCGCGGAGTTGGCGTGACGTGACGTGTTGAATGAGCGCGTCGATGGCTCCGCCCGCGCCGACGACCAGCGGTACGAGCAGTGGTAGTCGATAGCGTTCGCTCATGAAGAACAGCGCCACGGCGGCCGCGTAGCAGGGGACGAATGCCGCCCACACGAGAAAGTCTCGGCGCCCGCGACGCGGCGCGAAGAAGACGAGGCCAACGAGACCGAGTGGCACGAGGAGCCACGGACCGATGACGTAGAAGCGCAGCCAGGTCGGCACGTCGTACTGATAGAAGGGGTAGCTGTAGGGAAGCGCGATGTGCTGCGCGTGAAACACGAGCCCGAACTTCCTGACCATCAGCCAGAGCGCATCGCCCGGATGCGCTGCCATCCAGCTCAACGAGAGATCCACGAAGTAGTCGGAGGCTTGCGCGTCGGTGACGGCGTGTCCGAGCGCGCGCTCGGCGACGCGCCGCGTGTCTTCCTGCTGACCCTTGATGCTCGGTGTGATGCCGGGGAGTATTTGGTAGAACCCATCGGCCCCGGCATGGTTGCCGATGTAGAAGTTCAGGCCACCGTGGGACGAGAGCAGGGAAAACTGGTGCGACACCACGAGGTTGCGTCCGACAGCGGGCGACAGGCCGACCAAAATGCCGGATGTCAGTATCAGTGCGGATCGCCAGCGTCGCAGCGCCAGCATCACGACCACGAGGCCGGCCGCCGCGATCGCGATGTTCGGCCGATTCATCGTCTGAATCCCGAAGATGAGGCCGGTGGCGAGCATCCAGCGTTGGTCGTGGCGCTTGAGTGCGAGGGTCAGGCACAACAGGGCGGAAGCGGTGAGAAAGACGTCGAGCGACGTCTGGAGGATCAAGGCCTCATAGAACGTGAAGAGGCCGGTGAAGGCGGCGAGTATCCCGGCGATCCACGCGGCGCGTCGGCCGAACCACTCGCGGGTGGTCCAAACGATGGCGGCGATGCCGACGGTGCCAAGGACGGCCTGAATCAGGCGAACGGCCGTGTAGGACCCGGTCAGGCCCCGGCATGCGGCCAGCACATATATATATAAAGGAGAGACATAGTACAAACCGGGTCCCAGACCCCAGTCGCCTCCAATAACCCGTTCGGCCAATTCCGCGTAGGCGGTTGTGTCCAGGCCGGCCCCGGTCTGGACGAGGGGGTGGTGCCTCAGTTGGAAGATAACGACAATTTTTTGGATGAGGCAAAATCCAAAAAAACAGACGAGTAACAGTATTGGAACTGTACCTTGACGCTCCTGGGACCCGGCAGTAACATCCGACATCCCTGCGCTAACTGCGGCTGATTTTTTTGGCATCCGTTGGTAGCTAAGTCCGGCTCTATCGTGGTTCGCAGTACGTAGACAGTCAAGTCTAGGAGGAAGTAAAGATGATTCGAGGCGTGCGAGGGTTCCTGCTGGTTGCAGGCATTCTCTTGTTGTCTGCCGTGTCGGCCAACGCTCAGGCGATTGGTACGATCTTCGGCAAGGTTACCGACTCGACCGGCGGTGTGATGCCGGGCGTAACGGTTACGGTTGCGGGAACCGGGTTGCAGCAGCCCCTGGTCGCCGTAACGGGCTCAACGGGTACCTACCAGTTCGGCAACGTGCCGATCGGCACCTACAGCGTGGCGTTCGAACTGGAAGGCTTCAAGAAGGCCCTCCGCAACGTCATCATCACGTCGGGCTTCCAGGCCGGCATCGACCAGAAGCTGGAAGTCGGCAACCGCTCGGAAGAAGTGCTGGTCTCGGCGGCGCCGCCGGTCGTTGACACGAAGAAGACGACGACGGGTCAGACGTTCGACAAGGCCATTCTCGAGAACATCCCGTCGGCTCGCGATCCGTGGCAGATCATCAACATGACGCCTGGCGTTCAGGCCGGTCTCAACGTTGGTGGTTCGTCGTCTGGTCAGCAGGTGGGTCTGGCGTCGCGCGGCACGTCCGCGAACGTGCAGTGGAACCTCGAAGGCGGTTCGGTGACGGACCTGTCGTCGAACTCCTCGCCGTCCTACTTCAACTTCGATTCGTTTGAGCAGATTCAGGTTGTGAACGGCGGCGGCGACGTCTCCGTGCAGAGCTCGGGTCTGGCGATCAACCTCGTGACCAAGAGCGGTTCGAACGTGTTCAAGGGCACAGCCGTCTCGACGTTTGAGAACGACGCGATGCAGCAGAACAACGTCACGCGCGAACTCTTCAACGCCGGCTCGAATGGTTTCCTCTCGGGCGCGCCGCTGCAGAAGATCTGGGTCTACTCCGGTGAGTACGGTGGTCCGATCAAGAAGAACCGCCTCTGGTTCTGGGCCGCGGCTGACAAGCAGGACATCAACGCCGGCGTGCTGAACTTCTTCGACGGCACGAAGGGCGATCTGTGCGCCACGCTCCTCGCCGCGCAGAAGGCCGGCACGCTCGCAGGCACGGTCACCTACGACCAGCTCGACGCCGTGGTGAAGTGCTTGAACAACGACAAGACGGTGATCAAGGACTTGCAGTGGAAGTTCAACTATCAGATGAACTCGTCCAACAAGTTCCAGTACCTGTTCCAGTCGGACAACAAGTACCGCAACCGTCGCGGCGCCACGGCGAACACGGCCGTCGAAGCGACCACGCAGCAGACGTCGGATGAACCGAAGGGGATTGGCTACTGGGGTCTTCCGCTGCCGACGCACTCGCTGACGCACACGTTGATCGCCACGGACCGCCTCGTGTTCAACACGATGTTCACTTACGTGCATGGTGGTTTCTACCTCGACTACCAGGACGTTCCGCCGCAGGGCACGTGCGCGCAGTTGAAGTACCTCGGCTCGACCAACTCGGCCGACTATGCGCGCGACGCCTCCTGCTTGTGGATGATCCAGTCGCGCACCAACCGCACGACGGCCTTCTCGGATCGTTCGCTCGCCGGCAACTACAGCACCACGCGTCACTCGTGGGAAGCGAAGACCGACGGCACCTACTTCCTGACCAACACGCTCGGCGGCGATCACTCGCTGAAGTTCGGTGTCGGCTGGCGGCGTAACCCGATCCAGACGTTCTCGCACTACTCCGGTGGCGCGCGCGCCACGATGCAGTGCGTCGGCAACAACTCCTCGCTCTGCGGTGGCGGCGTGATCACGTCGGCTGGCGCGGCGGCGGGCCTTGTGCCGTATCAGGCGGTCCTGTATCGCGACCAGCTCCAGAACAACGACTGGTGGACCTACAACGGTTACATCCAGGACTCATACAGCCGTGGCAAATTCCGCGTCAACGCGGGCATCCGCTACGACTGGCAGACGTCCAAGTGGCTCGGTGGTTGCGTCGCCGCGAACGTGCTGCGTCCGGACGCCCTCCCCTCACAGTGTGAAAACGAAACGGACGTCGATACCTCCACGGGCAAGAAGATTCAGGCGTTCTCGAACTGGGCGCCCCGTCTCTCGGTGACCTACGACATCTTCGGCAACGGCAAGACGTCGGTGCACGTGAGCGGTTCCTACTACTACGCGACGAAGATCACGCTGGCGAACTCGCTCGGCGGTCTCTTCACGTCGACCACGCTGACCTGGGGCCAGAACCAGTCGAGCGGCGCCTGCAGCACCACCGCTGGTGCTCCGTGCTGGAACGACGCCAACAAAGACAGCGTCATCCAGATCGGCGAGCTCATCGGCGCGCCGACCCCGTCGAACTCGCGCTTCAACACGACCACGGGCGTTCTAGCCCCGGCCGGCAACCTCGTTGACAAGGATGCCAAGATCGGCCGCACGCGTGAAATCGTGGCCGGTGTGCAGCACGAACTGATCTCGAACCTCGCGGTCGGTGTCGACTACATCTACCGCAAATACGATCGTGGCACAGCGACGTACTCGGTCGGTTACCAGCCGGGCTCGGGCGGCAACCTCGCGTCGCTCTACAACCCGGCCGTGCAGACGTGGACGGACCCCACCACAGGTCTGACCGCGCCCTACTACATCACCTGCACAGGCTGCGTGCGCCCGTCGGGCCTCGCCAGCATCACGGTGACCAACCAGGCCATCCAGAAGTACAACGGTGTGGACTTCACGCTGAACAAGCGCTTCTCCAGCAAGTGGCAGGCGCAGATCGCTGTGACGATTCAGGACAACCCGGGCTACCTGCCGGATTACACGTTCACCAACCCGACTGGCATCAACTTCCAGGACGGCAAGAGCACGAACGCGCGCTACCTCATCAAAGCCAACGGCGCGTATCAGCTGCCGTGGGACATCATGCTGGCAGCGAACCTGAACATCAACGACGGCGCCACGCGCGTCCTCTCGATCACGGGCCCGGGTTCGGTCTACGGCGGTGTCACCACAACCGGTGCGGCGTCGACGATCAGCTACACGACGCTGCGCTTCGAAGATGACGGCAACACGCGCTACAAGCCCACGCAGTTGCTCGACCTGAGCGTGCAGAAGGTGATCCAGTTCCGTGGCGGCAAGAACCGCCTGAAGCTGATGGTGGACGGGTTCAACGTGTTCAACACGAACACGATCACCAGCTACTCCAGCAGCAACCGGAGCTCGACAGCGTTCACGTCGCCGACGCAGATTGTTCCGCCCCGCGTGTTCCGTATCGGTGGCAGCATCTCGTTCTAGTTCCCCTTCATCACCGGAGGAGCTTCTCCTCCGGTGAGTCAGACCGAACGGCTCCGGAGCAATCCGGAGCCGTTTTTTTGTACCCCGTGCACCTCCCTCCGTGGATGATAGACAACCACGGCCATGACCACCGCGCGCGCGAAGACGCATCCGCTCCTGTGGCTCTTTCTCGGGTTCCTGCTGGTCACCCTCGTCATCTACGCGCCCGCCTGGCACGGCGGCATGTTGTGGGATGACGATGCGCACCTGACGCGGACGGATCTGCGATCGCTGGCTGGACTGTGGCGGATCTGGTTCGAGGTCGGCGCGACGCAGCAGTACTACCCGGTGGCGCATTCGGCGTTCTGGGTGATGCACGCCCTCTGGGGCGATGCGACGCTGGGCTACCACCTCGTGAACATCGCGTTGCATGCCACGTCGGCCGGGCTGCTGGTGGTGTTGCTTCGCCGGCTTCAGGTGCCAGGCGCGATCCTGGCGGGGCTGATCTTCGCGGTGCATCCGGTGCACGTCGAGTCGGTGGCGTGGATGACCGAGCTCAAAAACACGCTGTCAGGCGTCTTGTACCTCGGCGCCGCGCTCGTGTACTTGCAGTTTGATCTCGAACGGCGCTCGCGGCTCTATGTCGGGGCGTTGATCCTGTTCGTGCTGGCGCTGCTCACCAAGAGCGTGACGGCGTCGCTGCCGGCCGCATTGCTCGTGATCTTCTGGTGGCAACGTGGCCGCCTGCGCTGGCCGCGGGATGTGAGGCCGCTCGTGCCGTTCTTTGCGACAGGTCTCGCGGCCGGGCTTTTTACCGCGTTTGTGGAACGCACGCAGATTGGCGCCGAGGGCGCGGCGTTTCAGATGTCCCTCCTGGAACGGGTCGTGATCGCCGGCCACGCGATCTGGTTCTATATCGTCAAGCTCGTGTGGCCCGCTGAGCTGATCTTTGTGTATCCGCGGTGGACAGTGAGCGCGACGCCACTGGATCTGCTGTACCCCGTGTCGGCCCTGGCACTTGTCGCCACTCTGTGGTCGATTCGCGGCCGCTCACGGGCGCCGCTGGCCGCGTTGTTGTTCTTCGCCGGCACCCTCGTGCCCGCGCTTGGCTTCGTCAACGTCTATCCGTTCATCTACTCGTTTGTCTCCGATCACTTTCAGTACCTCGCCAGCATCGGCCTGATCACGCTCGCGGCCGCCGGCTGGACGATCCTGTCGCGCCGCTGGCTGACCGAATCGTCGTCGCTCATCGCGGCCTCACTCGTCGTGTGTGTGCCGCTGGCGGGGCTCTCGTTCCGTCAGAGCCGCCAGTATGCAGATGCCGAGACGCTGTATCGCACGACGCTTCAGCGCAATCCCGCTGCGTGGATGGCGCACATCAATCTCGGCTACGTGTACCTCGGTCAGCAGCGGCCGGAACTGGCGATCTCGGAGACGCGTGAGGCGCTGCAGATCAAACCCGACCTGCCGCAGGCCCAGAACAACCTCGGCACGGCACTGCTCGATCTCGGCCGCGTCGATGAGGCCGCCACCGCATTCCGTGAAGCGCATCGGCTGAAACCCTCCGATGCGGAAGTGACCCGCAACCTCGCGGTGGCGCTGCAGCGCGGCGCCGACGCTCTTCAGGACCGCGGCGATGTGGCCGGGGCGATTCAGGGTTACACCGAGTCGGTCGCGCTCAATCCGAACAACCCGGAGGCGCACCACAACTTCGGTAGTGCACTGGCGCGCGCGGGTCAGTGGACCGAGGCGATCATGCAATATGTGGAGACACTCCGGCTCAACCCCACATCGGTGCGCGCGTTGAGAAACCTGGCGCGTGCCTACAACTCGCGCGGCATCGACATGGCCGAAGCACGTGACTTCACTGGTGCGGTCAAAGATTTCGCCGAGGCGGCGCGGCTTGACCCGGATCTGGTGGATGCACGTGCCAACCTTGCGCGTGCGCAGGCAATGATCAAGTAGCTCAGCGAGCCCTGAGCTGTTTCAATGCTTCAACCGCTGGTCCATAGCTTGGGTCAATCGCGACGGCTCGTTCGAAGGCCGCGCGGGCTTCCGGAACGCGATCGATCATCGCGAGAGCGAGGCCAAGCTTCGACCACGCGATGACGCTTCCGGGATTCGCGGCGAGGTATGCCTGATAGTGGGGCACAGCATCCGCGAAGTTCTTCTGAGCGGTGAGTGCCTCCCCGATCAGACCGTGGGCTTCGGTGTGGTTGGGATCGAGCGCGAGCACGCGCGTGAGGTGTTCGATGGCTTCCGGCATCTGGCCACTCGCGCCGTAGGCCTTGGCAATCATCATCCGCGTGCGCACCGGCGCGAGCGCGGGTTCTTCGCGCGTGAACCGCTCGAGCTCCGCGATGGCTTCCGTATGTTTCCCTGCCGCGAGGAGCGCCTCTCCGAGGAATAGCCGCGCAGGCGGATACGCCACCACCGCGGCCTGCAAATGAGGAATGGCTTCTTCCTGTCGTCCTGCGGCAATCAATTCTGTGCCCACCATCTGTTCCGCATTCGCGGTCGGCCAGCGCTCGAGCACCGTTCTGGCCATGCCGAGCGACGTGGCGTACTCCGCGTTACGCGTGAATGTGGTGGCGCCGAACGCGACCGTGGCGATGGCCACCACCGCGGCCGGCCACGCGCTCCACGATTCGTCACGATGAAATGGCGCAGTGCGTCGTGCGAGCGCCGCGAGGCCAATCACACCGAGCGTGAGCACACCGATGAGCGGGAGATACATCCGCCGCTCGGCGCCGACCTCGGTCGCAATTGGCAGCAGGCTCGATGTTGGGCCCAGGAACAGAAACACCCAGACGGCAGCGGCGCCAATCGGTCGCCACTTCATGAGCGCCACAATCGACGCGATCACAAGCGTAGCGACGATGGCGAAGAGCACCCAGACGTCGCTGAAGTGCAGTGCGCGCGGCCATCCGTAGTAGAGCACCAGGTCACTCGGCCACAGTGCGAGTCGCAGGTAGCGCAGGATCAGCGCCGGCTGATTGAGCAAGTACGTCCACGAACTCACATGCGCGGTGGCAAAGCCGGCGCTCAGTGTCTGCCCACGCGTGACCAGCATCCCGGCCGGCACGATCCACGTCGCTGACAGCGCGACATAGAACGGCCAGCGCCGGCGCCACAGCGCAGCGAACGACTCCTCCGCGCTCGCCGCCCATTCGTACAGCCCCACCGCGATCGGCGCCACCGCCATCGTCTCTTTACAGAGCATCCCGAGCGCGCACACGGCGACAGCGGCGACGCGCCATTGACGCGCGGCGCAGTAGAGCGTGAGCAGCAGGCACAGCGCCATCATCGATTCGGTGCGCTCGGTGATGTAGTTCACCACTTCCGTGTTGAGTGGATGCACCGTCCAGAGCAACGCCACGGCAAAGGCCAGCCCCTGCGGGGCCACGCGGCGGATCAGCGCGTAGATCAGGCACGCGCAGCTCAAGTGGAGTGCGAGATTGACGACGTGGTAGCCCCATACGTCGAGACCGCCGAGTGCGTAGTTGATGGCGAACGAGAGTTGAACGAGGGGGCGGCCAGCGAGAGCCGTATCAGCCGGCGGTAGCAGCACCTGCCCGAGGTGCGTGAGTTGGCGGATCGCGGGATTGCGGACGATGGTGCCGAGATCGTCGAAGAGGAAGACGCCGGCAAAGCTGTTCGCGTAGACGGCGAGGCCGGCGATGGCGAGGGTGAGTGGCGCCCACCACGCGGGAAGCGGGGCAGGCGCCGGTGTGGCGCTTCTGGTGGGACGTCGTTTCAACGCGTCAACGTTTCAGCACTGGGCTTCA
>Ga0114969_10000713_pt1 | contig 28783 bp, 41 predicted proteins | sample M_130807_MF_Meta_FD_87316 | JGI IMG/M metagenome (GOLD analysis project Ga0114969, IMG submission 87316) | Freshwater microbial communities from Lake Montjoie, Canada to study carbon cycling - M_130807_MF_MetaG | ecosystem: Environmental > Aquatic > Freshwater > Lake | place: Lake Montjoie...
TAAAAGCTTTTTTCTAAATTCCTGAGCTGCTTTGCTGGTAAAGAAAATTCTCTGAAACTGTTTACTGCACCAGACTTTATCTCCTATGCAAGTAGCTTCACGCCAGACCACTTCATAAATTTTGACATAAACTTTTTTCATTATTTCCATTCTCCCGTTCTTGCTCTGTGACTGTAATTTTCAACTTTACCCAGCTCTAAATCTACAGGATTATCGGCTTTAGTTCCTGCTCTACATAGGTGTTTCATTGCCATCGCTGCCCATAATGCTTTAGATAAAGCGTTCTTAGCCGATGGTTCTGCTTTCAACTCAGCAGCCAGATTGGGCGGCAGTTCTGAAATAAATACATTAAAGTGCGTCGCCAGCATTACCTTTTCAATGTCTGAGCCAGATTCACGATAATGCTCGGGGACTAATTCTTTTTTCTCTTCATCTTTGTTCATTGTTTTTTTCCTTTTTCTTATTAAAACAAACTCTGCTGTGCCAATCTCTGATTAGCTTTTAAATAATACTCTTCAATCATTTCAGTCCCTACGCAGTCAATGCCTCGATCTTGGCACGCCTTTAATGTAGTTGCTGAGCCTGCAAATGGATCGAAGACTAATTTCGGCTTGCCATACTTCTTAATATAGAGATCAAGACAGAAGCCTATCACAGCTAAAGGCTTCTGCGTCGGATGAAATCTTGGCTCGCTGCCTTCTCTAAGAAAGCCATTCCAGCGATTTTCTATATATCTGCAAGCCATGTCCATATTACTCCAAGCTAGCTCGCAATCTGCATAACCCATGCCGGCATTTAATTTATTCCAGACTATCCAAGCCGCACTCGGATCTAGCTTGTAATAGTTCCCCCCCCATATAACCGCACGCTTCCCTTTGCTAATGATGGTTTTCATTTCCTCGTCGCTTACGATCTTGTCCCAGTTATAGTTCTGATATACTCTTGTTTTTGCTTTTGAGTTTTTAAATTTTAGGCGATCAGAGTCTTTTGCCATTATCGAATCTGCGGCTATACCATAGGGAGGGTCGGTTAAGACCAGATCGACCTCCCCTATTAAATCAATATGATCTTGCCATTTGCCGTGAATTAATTTAATCATGCTTTTATCTCCTGTACTGTGTTCCCGAATATTTTATTCAAGTGAATAACTGCCGCATTTAAGCCCAGAGGGTCTTTCCTGATCTCAGCTAATAGCTCTTTGCTATAGAAATAGCCAGATTCAAAATATAAGCCCTCTTTAGTGGCTATAAGCCTTTCTCCGTTGCGGTCTAATTCCTTACAGTCCGCACCAAATCTAAGCTTCAGCTCATCTATATTAAATGGCTTCACTAATTAACCCCTCTATATATTCAAGTTGAAATTTCTCAACCGCTTTTTCAGCTGATTCTAAAATTATTTTTTTTGCTTCAGACAAATCCCACAATTCTAGTCCTGATTCATTAATAAGATATTCAAAGTTTTCGACAGGATCATCTGCCTCGTAATCATCCGTCCAAGCACCAAGCTTGAAATAATTATCATACCCAACATAAAATTCAATACCAGCCAGTGATATAGACTTTGAAACGTAACCGAGCAGATTTTCTGGGCGTATAAAGACTACGTCGCAGCCTTGCTTAAACTCATTAGAATTAAAGCAAAACTCCCAACTCTTTTTATTGAACTCTTTTGTAAATTCTTCTTTAGTTATCATTCATCTCTCCTTTCTTTTCCTCAAGAACTAAGCCTTTCAGATAATTCAAGGATTCATCTGAAAGCTTAGAGCAGTTTCGGATATCACCATTGATGACACTTAGATGCCTATCCGTGACCGCAACCTTGATTATTACTGCTATTTCGGGCGGGATAGCTTTCAAGAGCCTCCCATCATCGCAAACAATAAAGATATCTTCAGCGATGCCAATAAAAACCTGCCTTGAAAAGCTGGGATGCTTATAAACAGTTAAGCCATCTGGCAGCGTAAGATAATGTATATTTTGATTCATTTGTTTTCTCCTTTTCTTGAATTAAAGCCATCTGACTTAATCTTATGCTTGCGGTAATTCCTTTCAGCGGATCTCAAGATTTTCGACAGCGATAAAAAGTTAATTTGATATTTTTGGAGCAGTGTCTCAGCTGGAATGCCGATCTTCCATTCATCATAAATTTTAATTGATCTCAGAAGCTTAGCCTCATCTATTTTACTTTCAAAATCTTTTCTTTTGCTGGTGTTAATGGCACCGTAAATAGCCACTTTCCAGACTTGGATTCGTGATCTTGCTATATCTAAAGCCTCGGCGATATAATGCTCGCCAAATCCAGCCAGTAAAAGCCTTTCAATTTCTGAGCCAGCAGGATCATCTTTTCCTCGCAAGCCTTTATCAATATTAGGCGAAGGTCTAGACTTGGTCGCCTTTGCTTTTAATGAGAGCTTTAAAAGCTTTGTGAACGGCTCAAATATAGTATTAGTCGGGAACCATATCTTAAGAACGCTTCTCTCATGCGTGCCGAACATCTTAGCCACGTATTTAGATGATACGCCTGTATCATAATAGCCGCGAATCCCTTTAATGAAGCCAGCTCCGTATTCGTCCTCGATCTCCTCTTCCCATTCACTTAAAAAAATAAACTCTTCCATATTAACTATCCTGTATCCTCTTATCGGCTATGAAACTATCATTTAGAACTATGGCTCTCTGAGAGCCGCCAAGCGACGTGCTAAAATGCACTGGATCACTTAGAGACTTTTCAGCAAAGGGTAAACGCTTTAGATAAACTTCCCAGTTATTTTGGGCGGCCGTATATTGAAATATAGAGCTTAATGCTGGCGATCTTCTTGCTATATACACCTTGTTAGCTGTTTCCATTGGGTGCGGCTGATATTTAATCCCTTTAGCTGCGAGCGTTTCTTTGATTGGAAGCATTGAATCGCTTGATAAATCAGCATTTTTAATTCTCTCTAAACATTGACCGACTGTGAGTCTCTCCATGCTTCCATGATCTCTATTGATGAAGACTTCATGCTGAAGTAAAACCTGAAGGATATCTAGCTCATCCGATTCGGTTACAGTTTGCTCGTAATCTGTAATATGAAGATCTGTATTAACTATCCACGCTTCAGCCATTTCGAGATCTAGTTCTCTCTCATACAGCATAGTCCACGCCCCAGCTAATAAGCTGCCATATTGATCCGCTAATCTTCTATGCCCAGAAAGCTTTTCAATTGCCTGAATCATAACGGCTTTGTTGTAGTTTATTAGCCTAATATTATAGATTGCTCGGGCCAAAAATCTCTGCCCTCTCTCTTCCAGCTTAAGTTCTGAAATTTTCTTTTTAAGCTCTTTGAAATGGGCCGCCTTAGCTTCTATCTCTGCTTGCGTCTTAGCCTCTTTCGGCTTTAAATTAATATTAGTAATTCTTGATCTATCTGCTGCCCCAGATGGAGCAAACGAAATAGACGAAAATAAAAACATTGATTTAATCGTGAATGACACGGCCCGATTATCTTTAGAACCTTTCCCGACGATAAACGGCGAGTCCGTGGACGAATTTCTCATCAATTCAAAAATCCCATCCATTCGCAGCTTACTGGATGGTGTCTTAGCCTCAGATTCATCGAAGATAATCGCAAGATTATCGCCTTGTTGCTGTCTAATAAACGCTTCCGTCGTGCCGCCAAGTATCTTAATGCAAAAATCGCCCAAGATTGGCACCACTACGTGATTAAGTAACCAAGACTTCCCCGATTGAAACGAGGCGTTCAACCACATATGCGGACGCCAGTTTAATGCTGCACCTACACCTGCAAGTGTAAGCCAGCCTAGTAATAGGTACGCTTCTGATTCCGATCCGAGATTAAGATCAAGTAAACACTTAAGTAAAAGATCTGCTTCTTTTTCGGTCGCCATCGCTGTAAGGTCTAATTTTATAGCTGGTGCTGATATGTAAACATAGTTAGAATCAAGGCTTAAATAATCAGTCGTTATGCCATCGACGACCAAGCGATCTCCTAGATTGACTATTACCCGATTCTTATCAAAGTACACTCCACGCCTACGAATGCGAGACATATCAAAGTTTCCACGCCTCGCACAGCCTTGAATTATGTCATTCTTAATCGCTGTTAAATCAAAGCCAGTCGAGCTTCGCTTAGGGAAGACCGCCTGCCAATATTCTAAGGGAGCCATTTGAAGAATAGCCCCATCGGTTAAGCCCTCTCGCTTAAACCACTTAACGCCCCTGAAGGCTGCTATATAGAAATAAAAGAACTCCCCATCAAAGCCAAGTTCACGATAATGCCCATTGCTTGGCTCTAGATCTGCTAAATGCTTTTCCGCAAAAATGATAGGTTCTGGTCTAATTATAGGCTCATCTTCGGCTATAGGATAAGCTGTAGCACGGAGCCTCTCATCATCTGGATTATAAACTTCCGATCGATTTACTAAAACCTTAAACTGCTGAGCCGTGAGTCCATCATCTATCGCATCGGCTACATCATAGCCATGCCTGCGATCCATGTTCTTAAAAATGATGGCTCTAAATGGCTTCCCGAGATGTTTAGCTATATCTAGCATTACTTCATAGCCTAATTTCCCTTTGCTGATCTTTGACCTTTGATCTAGGTCTGGAATAAAAACCAACTCCCTGTCCTGAAGTATGCTCCAGTCGTGAGTTTTCCAAGACTTAGCTCCGCACGTCCAAGTAATTACAGGCTCTTTAATTAGGTCGGATAGGCGTTTTTGACACTTTTCTCCCTCGACTATATAAACGACTGCATTATCTGGAGCGGCTTGCAGCGTTTGCAAACCAAATAGAAATTTAGGCTGCTCAAAACTATGTTCACTCCAGCCGCAGTCGCCATTCTCGAATCTCTGCCACGCCAGCATCGGCGTTATTTTAGTTCCATCTCTAAGCTCAAACCTGCTAGCTAGTCCGATTACCTTGCCATTGTCATCGTAATATGGCAGAACGTAAACAAATTGACGTTGATAAAACCTGCTCGGGTACTCTGATTTAAGTTTTTTATTGTAAAAATTTATTTTCTTGTTTTTCTGATCTACCCAGTCAAACGCTTGCTTCGGAGCTGGCGATATAATCTCGCTCGGGACATACTCATTAAAGCCGCTTCCTGATCCTTTAGCGTGAAGCTCAGGAACTCCCAATATATCAGCTACAAATTTATAAGCTTCTTGCCCTTTCAGATTTGTCATTTTCTCTAGCCAATGCCAACCAGAGCCAGACTCACATCCGCGGCAGTAAGCCCAGCCTATCTGCCCTTCAAGTGGCTGGGCTTTACAAACGTCTGTAAACTGGAATCGATTACCATCAGTAGTCGAGCAGTTAGGACAGACTCCAGATTTGCCGTTTAGATGAATGCTAGAAAAGCCTATCCTCGAAAGAATATCAGCCCATCTGCCTTTAGCCGCTTCGTTTACTTGCTTATATGAATAAACCATTAATCCCTATTCATTGCTCCAAGCAAACTAAGCACTAACTGAATCGTTCCCACTCCTATCGCCACCGTCGCATAAGCTATAACGATCACAGATAAAAAAGAAACTGTAATAAGCTTGCTGATTGCTAAGATGATTAATAAGCCCACGAAATAAGCTAATAGTAAGTGTTTTAAGGTCTCGATCATTCCTGATCCTCCAGCTCTAGTTCTAGAACTAGCTCCTCATGTTCCCATACTGCACCTACCAACATATAGCCTTGAACGTTAAAACCTAATGCTTCAAGTGCTTCATTAGCTTCTTTATAGTCAAGCTTGATCTTTTTTCCAAATGGCTTTTTACAAGCTATTTTTTCACCGATTTTTTTAGTTGTCATTTTGTCCTCCGTTTTTTGTTTCTAATGCGGACTCGGCTTCAGTTACCGCCTTGACCACAGAACCCACTCCACCAGCTTGATTTACTTGCTGTATGAAAGCCCTTTGCTTTTCGCTTGGCTTGCCTCGCTCGGTCTTGACCTCAAGGGCCACAAACTGAGCGATTTTCTTGCCTACCATCTCAGGCGTGATCTCGATCGAACGCCAGCCGATTAGATCACTAGAACCTTCTGATAATCCATACTTGATAGTTCTCGGCGATCTCAAGCAAATAAAATCTTTAGAAAATCGTCCAGTGCCGCCACTTGGGGAGCGAATCTCACCTTGATAAGCCTGTCCTGTACTATTCTTAAATAGCCTCACTGAGCCTTTAGAGCAATCTCTTCTAATAGAATTAACTATATTTGTTTCTTCGTTTCGCATGTTTTTCTCTAGCCTTTTTTAAAATCTCATCTCTGTGTTTCCAGTAATACTTCTCGTGAATCGGGGTGTAGCTGCTAACTCCGTCTTCTCTTATCTTGGGCGGACTCGGCGTTTCTTGCTTCATCCTTTGCATCTTTGCCTTCATTCTATCCCAGTTCTGAATTATATCTCTCATAAAAATACCTCCATTTTCGCATCTAGAACCTTGTCATAAAACAGCTTAGCCAGTCCCAGTTGCAAGCCATGTATTCGCAGCTGAGTTTTAACCTCCATCATCGAAGAACATCTCATAAAATCGTTTTTATACAGCCTGAAAGCCTCATCAGGAGTTAGCTTCTTAGTTTGTTCGATCAATTCAGAATTAACTGCCTCAAATTCAATGTCGATCATGGCTGGATTAACGCCACTAAAATCCTTGATCTGCTCCTGATTGCGTCCTGTCTTTTCGTCTTTATGGTCATGTCCGCATTCTGGGCATACAGTTTTACCACGCTCAAGGGCCGCAAAACACTTATCGCATTCATAGACATTAACGTCCCTCAGTCGATCTTCGCCGTAGAACATTGAACGCCAGTCATCGTTCGTTATCCACCTCATATCGCCGTGAACCGCAAAGTTTCTTGCGTGATCTATGATTATGGCTTTCTCTTTGCCCTCTTGATATCTGATTCCCCTGCCCTTCTGCTGACAGTAAAGGCTTAGTGATTGAGTGAAGCGTGCTAACTGAACCACTCTGCAAGATGGCACATCGAAGCCTTCGCTTATCGTATTGCAGGAGGTCAAGACTTGGAGCCTATTCTGTTCATAGTCTTTAATTATCGAACGCCTCTGCGACTGGTTCATTGTGCCGTCGATATGAGCCGTTTTAATTCCAGCCTCTAAATACTTCTGCTGAAAAAACTGACTCTGATTGATATTTCTAGCAAATACTAAGCCTCTATCGTTACCAGCGTGCTTTTTAAACAGGTTAATCATGTCGCCAATAATCGCACCGCCACTCACTGCTTCTTCTAGCGTGTCAAATTTATGTTCCTTTAATGCCTTCTGAGCTGCTTGATCTACTATCGGATTTCTTGGTCTTAGTATAGTGTAATCGCTGAGCCTCTTTGCTGCGATTAAGTCGCCCACTGATGGCCCGAAAATAATCTTCTGAAAACACTTAAAGCCGTCGATCTCAGCTCCAAGTCCTAGCCCGTCCGTCCTTACTGGTGTTGCTGTGAAGCCTATGAAATAGGCATCTGGGAAAATTCTAGCCATCAATTCAGTATAGGTGCGGCTTCTCACGTGATGACACTCGTCAATAATGAAAAATTGAAAGCTCATAGCTGGATCTGAAGTTCTCAATATTAAGGTCTGCACCGTAGTTAGCCAGTTAGCGACCGCTTCTGAATAGTGATTATGTCCGTGAAGCCTGCCGAACTGTAAACCTATTGAGCGATAAGCCTGAATACTCTGATCTAGAAGAACCTTGCTAGGAAGTAAGAAGCAGGTCTTATATCTGTTTTCGAGTCTTCTTACAAACTCGCGAATCATTATCGTTTTGCCTGATCCAGTAGGGGACACGCAGCAGATTCTTTTGAAGCCTTGACCTATAACGGCTTGCAGCTCTTCTAGCATTTTTGACTGATAGTCGTACAGACTCATGTTTAATCTAGTTTACCCGAGCTTTACGTTTTTAAATTTGTTAAATTTATTTAATTTACGCATTTTGTTTTCATGTTAATTTTATTAAACATGGACGAAATTAAATCTATATCAGATACAGAATACTTTGCTCATGCGGCTTTAAACGCATCAAAGTTAAAAAAATACATTAATAGCCCAGCTCGGGCCATTTACGACGAATTTAAAGGCTCTAAGGCTACATTACTAGGCAGTCTTGTTCACTGTTTAGTTTTCGAAGCAGATCAAGTTATTAAAAGATACGTGGCTGAGCCTAAAAAAGTTCTGCCCGAAATGCTAACTTTGCCAGAGCATGTAGTAATACAGAAGCCACTAGAAGAAGTGCTTCTGATAGAAGGAACGGTAATAGTTCCTAGCGAATTTATCACGACTAGCGGCACCGTAGCCGTTAAAAAACAAGCTCAATATCAGAGCTGGTGCGATACTTACCCGAACGCCATTTTTGTTCATTCAGAGAAGGAAGCTCTAGATCTGCTAATAGAGAGAGCTAGAGCCATCGGAGCGACTATTATCGGTAATTACAAACACCTTGTTAATGCTTGGGAGTATGAGCAAGCCGTTAAGGGAATCGCTATCCTTGACAGACCTAGCTATGCTAAAGCTTTATGGATTTTTAGATCAGTTAAAAAGCATAAAAATGCTAGAAAACTGTTATGGCACAAAGCTGGGAAGCCTGAACTGGCTTTCTTCGCTCAGGTTCCCGAGTTTAATAATGAGCTTTGCAAGGGGAAGCTTGATTATTATATTTCGACTAAAACCAATCAAGGAGAGGAGATCAACATGATCCTCGACTTAAAAACACTTGGACGCGATTCTCATATGAAATTAGAGCTAATGTCCGCCAACACCAGAGAAGCCACAGAGAATAAGCTCAGACTGGTTTTCGAGGATCTTGGCTATGATATGAGCTTAGCGTTCTACAATTTGCTGCATAAAGCGATGAAAGGCTCACCAGCTACGCATTTCATAATAATAGCGGTGCAAACGGACAAGTATCCTTATGAAGTTTTTGAAATTAGGATTGATCCAGACTGGATCAGGCTTGGAGAGTTTAAAGTTATAAAACTTCACAAGCTTTATAAAAAGTGTTTAGAGACTGGTTTTTATCCTAAGATCGATCAACTCCAATGGAACGAAGATCTGGGCGACTGGGAGTTTATCAAAGATGGAATTAGCTTTTTAATTAAGCCGACTGAGAGAGCTATCAAAAAAATGGAGAACTTAAGATCATGAGCGAAATGCCTGAATATTTTGAACGATTAAAAAATCTGATTTCTACTGAATTTAAAATAGATAAGTGGGTGCTGGATAAAGAATTAACATATTTTTTTTATAAAGAAGGCATCAAGTCAAGGGCAGATGAACTTGGTTCATTAATAGACGAAGCTAATGATATTTGCGAAGCTTTATCGGACAGCTTATCATCTATCGAAAACGCCACCAGCCGAATGAAAAGATTTCTAAAAACAAAAGGAGAAAACAAATAAATGACAATACGCACGACCGAAATGAATAAAGAGAATGGCTATAAGGGCCAAATCGCTAGATTAAAGAATGAAAATCAAAAGCTAAAATCTGATCTAGAAAAGCTAGGACTTGAAATGCTGCCAGATGCAATCAATGAAAGCGAGGCACAGTCTTCCATCAGAAGCCTTAAAAGGTTCATGGAGAGGCTGATAGCACCGATCAATAAAGAAGAAGTGAAAATCAAGAATCCCGAGCTTGCAGCGTTTATTAATCAAACTCTTGCGGCTATTGATTTTGCGGGGGAGGTCGCTTAATGCCAGCGATAGACAACGCTATTGCTAGCTTTAAAGCGGCCTTAACCGAAACATTAGCAGACGCTGTTACAGTGGGAGACGTAGTAGAAAAGATCGGGGAATCTCATTTAGAGCTAATTGAAATTGCAGCAAAGCTGGCAGCTCTATCTAGGGGACAGCCATTCGAAGAAGTTAATTCAATAGAGTTATGTTTCGGAAGCGGCGTACATATGTTCGAATTAAAAGTTAAAAAAATACAAAAGGAAAATACAAACAATGAATCAAAATTATAACCAGCCTAAAGGCACAGCCCTCGCTAAACCAGCCCAGAAGGCGACTTTAGCTAAAAATTTCTTTGCTGAAAATACCAACGAGAGCGAAATCCTGCAAACTCACTTTCAAGCATTTGCGGATGATGCAAGATCGCTTAATATACAAGTCACGCTGCCGCAGTTAGTTTCGCGAGTTCGCACCATCGTAAATAATGACGGCTCAGAAGAAACAACTATTGAAGCAGCAGTCGAAGCTGCAAAGCTAAGCCTAATCAGAGGCGTAGAAGCGAACGAGGTCTGCATAATCAGCAATAAACCAGCTTTGACTAAGCCCGCATTACTTAAGCTTGCTAACAGAGCTTTCCAGCAAAGCGGAGCAGCGATCTCTTACGAGATTCAATTCTATGGAGCTTCTGGCGAACCAACGACCGATAAAAACGTAATAGATTCGGCGAGTTGCACTATTAGTGCAAAGGTCGGCACAAAGGCCACAGGTATATTCAGCGGCTTTGCTGGAGAAATTCTTGAATATAAAGGAATGAAAGCTTTTTGGGATAGATATAAAGGACGCAACACTCACGATAAAAGAGGCGTATTGACGGACATGGCTCTAAGATCTGCGATCAGAACCTATTTTCCTGAAGTCTTAGCTAACTCTCAATTTGCCGATGAGCTTGAGCTTCATGAAGCGATTGAAGCTCAAGTTTCAAAGCCAGTGCCAGCTATAGCTTCATCAGCTGATTTATTACTGGATGAAGATGAGCCAGCAGCGGCGATCGAGGAAGTCGAAATATCTGAACCTGAAGAGCCTGAAGCAGAGCAAACTGCTGAAGATGATGAGAAAATAGACTTCGAAGGAGTAATTTAAATGACTGGAGACGCTGAAAAAAGCTTCCTAACAGTAAAAGAAGCGGCATATCGACTAGACGTGCCGCCTTCCACTGTTTACGGCTGGATCAGAAAAAATAATTTTCCTGATCTAAAGTTTAAAAAGATTGGCGGTAAATTAATCATAGCTAAGCCAGACGTGGATAAGGTTATAAATAAACTTAAGGAATAGCAATGGCCAATAAACAACCTTATCTTACTGGTAAATACGCTAGAACTCTAGCCAGCACTATAGTTCTAGATTCCAGATATCCACTGGATCTAAGAAACTCGATTAAGACATTCCTGAGCCAATATAAGAACTATGAATATATCGAAATAGATCTTACAGAGATCCCAGAACTTGGCAACGCAACGATTCAGAATGGCATAGGATTCTTTCAGCTTGCTAGCTCACTAGGCGACCGTCCTATAGCTGGATATACATACTTTATCGGCGTAGGACAGCAAGACGCTTCAGATCCACAGACGACACTATATCCAGCCTTCGTAGCTGTTCAGCCAGCCATCGATAAAGTCATCATTCACGAATGGGGACATGGCATAGGACTAGGACACGAGGATAACGCCTATCGCTGGATCAATTTTAAAAGAATATGGCGAAGTGAACAGTCCTATTTTTATGGAAATATCTCAGGCGGCGGCTTCATGGCTTACGGCGGTAAAGAGTTTAATCCATCAGATGATTTCGCCATCAAAAAATTATTAAATCCTTCCTTTCCTGCTGCCACTGTATCGGGACAGATCAAGATCGGCACTGAGTTTCTTAAAGGTGCTAATTTGATTTTTATAGACGTTGAAAAGAAATTTAATTCAACGCCAAAACCACTACCAATAAGACACGCCGCGATAATAGACATGCTTGGAGCTGCCGATGGCAGCTTTAAAATTCACGTACCTAAAGGTAAATACTGGATCATGCTTGTGCCGATAGACAACTATAGTCGTCCGACTCACGGTACTTGGTCTTTAGCCGATTCTCAGATCAAGGATTTGACTGAGCCGCTTTTTTTAACCAAAAACTTAAAGTTCTTCAGAGAAGAAGAACGCAAGGGAATTATAGAGCTTGCTGCTGGAGATAATTTAATTATAAATCCGCAGGTGCGAATTTGAATAATGAGTTAAATTTTCAAAAGCAAAGAATTAATCGCGAGTGGTGTGATTTCTTGCTAAATGCAAACATTCACCGATCCTTCTCAAAGCTAGAGCATCCATCTTTGAGAAGGATGCGTAAGGATATAATTTTTCAAAACATTATAAAAAACGACACCGAACCAGCAAGCCCAAGCCTTGACAGGATTTACACCATCGGCGACCAGCAAGCACCTGAATAGTCCATGAGTGAACAGCTGATTAGCTTTCTTTTTGCAGCACAGATAATCATGCACCAGAGCCGCTCGCAACGTGTTTCCCTCGAATGGCTCACCGATTAAAGGCTGCACCAGTGAAGGGATGCTCATTCCATCAGAGATATAATCCATTGGAACCTTAACGAAGTGAGGCTTAGCGAAGTGCCTCATATTAAGGTATAGATTTTTCTTCAGTGCAACGCGAAGCTTATTATCCGAAAAAAAGAAATAGCAATAATCTTGAGCATTGAATTTTCTTAATCGTTTCGATAATTGGATCATTTTATGATTCGACTGGTCTGCGGTAAACTCTGAAAACAGAGAATGCGTCTAAAGATATGGACTCATTGTTATTATTGAGTTCTAGCGAAATCGTGGCAGGGCTTGCGTTTTTGGCTATATTAGGGAACTTAAAAACGCCAAACACTGGCAGAACTGACGTAAGAACACCACTTCCAGTATTTAGTCCTAAGCCATAAGGGAACGCAAGCCCAGTCGTCACGCTGATCGCTGAACATTTCCAGCGAATCTGCGGATAACTTGAGCCTCCAACATTTCGCTGAGATGTAATTTTTAATTCCATTTCGACAAAATAGTCGAAATTTCCACTGTCACTGCTCCCATCTGTGACAGTAAAAGCCGTGACAGCCTGATAACCAGTAGCACCCGAAGGCGTAAAAGCAGTGTTGTCTTTTATTGCAACTCCGATAAACTTACGCCCACCATTATTAATTAAATTATTGATCGCTGTTAATAACTGGGTTTTATTTGTCCCCGTATTGTCGCAGACTCCGCCGCCCCCCTCCACTAAGTTCACCAGCTCTTCTATGCTATTAACATTCAGGTGCAGAGCTTCGATCTTAGTACCATTGCTCACGCCTGTGATCTTATCTACAAACTTGCCGCCTGAATTATTTAAATTCGATATATTCTTAATTACCATTCGAGTTCACCTCATCATTAATTCTAGATATCTCTTCCTGATTGAGTTTAATTTGCTGTTTTTTTTCTTGCTTGAGTGTAATTAAATCACCCACTAGCGTTTCTGGCGTTTCTCCTTCAATCTTTTCAATCTCAGATTTTAACTTTTCAAACTCATCGAATTTCGCATAAAATTCAGTGGTGTAGTTCTCGCGAGAAACGATCTCGTCCATTTCTGCCTTAATTGCAGCTAGCTCGTTAAGTTTATCTTCAAGCTTAAATTCAGAAAGAGCCTCAAGCCTCTCATCAAGCTCTTCTATATCCCTTGCGAGGCTTCTATTCTCAGCTTCTAGCGAATCTATTATAGCTAAGTCTTTTTCTAATTTTTCGTTTTCGTCGTTCATATTTTCTCCTTATATTAAATCGAAATCCAATAAAACCCAAGCAGGCACCATCCTGTTAAGCAAACAAAAAAAACCAAACGGCAGCGTTGATGTATATAACAGGCTCTCGCCGCATTCAGCTTCGCCGCACTCAGCTGTTAATGAGCCATAAGGGACTAACTGAGTAGTTAAGCTAGTCTCGCCGCATTCGGCTTCGCCGCACTCGGCGTAAGTTACAGCCTCATAATCTAAAAGCCGCAAACCTAAATGCCATGCCGCTTTACGAGTTAAAAGAACCGTACCAACATCAAATAAATTAGCGATTTCTTGGATAAGCTCTTGCTTGAAAGGTTTTTTTGCTGTAAATAAAGCTAAAACCTCTGCCCTTGCGGCTTCAATAGTATTAGGCTCGCCACAACGGGGAAGGAAAAAATCTTCTTGCCACAAATCAAGGCTATTAGTGGTGTTTATCGGATCAGAATCTTCTCCGACTCTCAAGGCGTAATCCTCAAGCTCACTTAAAACCGCAGCTATCGATTCATAAAGCTTAGCTGTATTACTGTCTTTATCAGCCTCCCAAATTGGCCCTCGTTCAAGCAGGGATATAAATGAATCTAATAACTTTGCCACGTTATACTCCCGACTGTTGCTAGCTTATTATTCGGCACTACGATTGATTCACCAGTTAGAGGCGTGCCAGCATTCGCTATTTGAATCAGCTGGTGCTTAGTTTCGCCAGCTGAAATACTTATAGCTTCTCTAATTTGCGAAACAGGCATAGCGTAAGGATAAGCCGTTAAGCTTGGGCTTGAATTTAACATGAAATATTCACGCAGTCCAGCTTCTATAGCTTGCTGTATAGCTAAACTATTAGGATCTATTTTAATTATGAAATCTAAATAGTAACTTACAGGATCTAAGTAATTAACTACAACGCCAGCTTCAATCCTTGCGGCGACCGCGACTTGAGCAGCTCCAAGCTTTCCAGTTTCAGGGCTTATCTCCGCAGGATCTTGAGCTACATAAGATATAGTGATCTCGCCGTTCGCTGGCTGGCGTGGAAATACAAAAGCTCTGACGTCGCCCAACTCTTCGGTTATCCATCTTTGAATATCTGTTACAGAGCCAGTTCCAAAACTATTAGACACCGAATCACGCATCCGATATCTCCAAGACTCTAGATCTTCCAAGTCTCTGCCGCCAATAAGACCACCGACTGCGACTGTTGCCGATTCATCTACGCCAGCGATATCAGTCTCCAGAAACAGCTCAGCCGTCGCCGCAGTATTATAATCAACGCCTACATTCTCGGCGATTACTGCTATAGTAGCCGTTCCAGTAGAGATGACTCCTGAAGATGTAGTCTTAAAACGCAATCCAGTATTAGAGACTACAAAAGTATCAGCCGCTATAGTAGAACCATTCGTTCCAGTAAAAGTCACTGAGCCAGAAGCAAACGCTGCCTGCACTCGATCGACCTTATAGGTCGGTAAATGTCTTTCATAAAGAGCTTCTTCTGAAGCTGAAAATATCCATCTATCTAAATAGGTTCGCTGAACGTATAAGACAATCAGATTCAGCATTTCCGCGATAGCTGAGAAAAAAGGATAAATGAACGACTGCTGATATTTAGCAGTAAATGACGAGCCTGTAAGGGATCTAAATGTATTAATACCTAAATCCCTAAATGTTTCTTTACTTGGTTTTTCGATTGGCATCTAAATAAATTGAACCTCCAGCTCGTTCCCGTATGGGTTTATTTTAATATTATCGCCAGTTGCCTCATCCCACAAGCTTTTAAAGCGATTATCTGCCGACTTGAAAATCTTAATTGTAAGCTTAGCCTTATCATCAGAGGCATCATAAGCCTGAACTTCTACATCGGAAGCGATGCCTTCATTAATCATCCACTCTAAAGCCTCTTCTGCTGATAGTTTCATTTCAGCTAAAGTTTCTTGCGTTTTTGGCTGGTTTTTATAAGCCCAAAGACTTGAACCCATGTCAAGCCCAGTCCTAGAGCCTGCATTATTTCTAGTCTGCCCTTCGACTTCTTTATTCGTAAGCAAACTAACAAGAACCATAGAAGCAAGTCCACTTCCTGTAAGGAACTTTTCAAAGTCAAAATTTAAATTCTGATCGTATTTTTTAAGCAGATCGCTCATACAGTGAAGTCCTCATCTGGAACGCCATCACCGACGTGATTAAAGCCCAATCTTCTATGTAAATAAGTTTCCCCTTGAACAAAATCGGAGAAGAAGCTGTGCAGCTCTTCCTTCGTCATATCTGGGCTAGTGAAGTCATTTGCTGAAATAATCCTATCAAATAAACCTTGAAGAACAGTTCTCCATATATGCAGCGAGTTAGGCGAAGCACCGTCAATCGTTGCATTATATTCTCTAGAACGCCACCCAGATGTAATTTTCAGGCGGACACGCCTTCCAGTCCTCATTACTAGATAATCTGAAAAGGCTTGAGCATAGCCCATGCGATAGCAGCCGATTAATAAGATCCCAAGAGAAACGTCCACCACTCTGTGAATGATCTCTCCCAGTGTAAAGTTGCCAGAACGCAATCTTAGAGCTAATTCCGTGATATTAGGCGGCAGCTTAAAGGAAAAAATATCCATAAGGTCATTATACTAGCTTTGTATTGTTTTAACTCATTGCAGGGGAAGGCGTCGGGCCACCTCCATGAGTGTGTCCATTGTACTGGCTTCTCATCTCAGCCATAGAGCCATTAGCATCCGAAACATTGCCCGTCACTGTTAAATTCCCCTGAATGGCAACATTGCCAGCAATTGCAATCGAGCCATCTTGCTTTAGTGTTATAGAATTGCCATAGACGGTGTAAAGCTCTAATTCACCTTCAAGAAGCGTGCCTCGCTCAAAGAACTTAGTAAAAACGCCTAAAAAAATAAGATCATTCGCTTGACCATTCGGAGCTAGAACTAAGCCTCTAGTCTCTAATGGAATATTAGACCTAACTCCGTAAGGTTCGATCTTAGAAACGCCGCTCCGTGCCACGCCTTCGAGCGAGATCTGCAACTGATCTATCTTTTGCTTAAGAACGGTACAAAACTCTATTAATCTTGCTGAAACACTCATGGGTTTATGATCTTAAGACTGCCTGCCTTTGAAGCTTTTCCTGTTTTTTTTGTTTTTGGTTTTTTAGCGATTTCTGGTTTTGCTAAAAACTCGTTCGGCTCAGATAAAGCTAATTCTATAGAGTGTCCTTGACCCTCTGCATAATTAAGCTTAACCGACTTAACCATGTAAACGCCGCTCAGATCAGGAGAATCAGGATAATTTAAATTTACTTGCTTATTAATATCAACGATCTGATTTTCAAAAATCCACGAAGCCGCAGGTATAGCCACCTTAAGAGATGCAGATCTCGCTGCTCTTACAGCTACTTCAAAATTAGCTATCGCTTGAAGCTCTGCCAGCGTGGATTTCTTTTGCGATTTGATAACTAAAGGCGAGTATCCTATCGCATTAGGATCTTTAGCGACCGCTCGCTGAAAGCTTTTTTCTGTTTCTGAAATAACTTGTATCTCTGAAAATACGTCCTGCATTTCTCTTGAATATTCTATGCTCTCAACGTTCTTCCCAAGATCAAGCTTAAAACTACTGCCCGATAGATTTCTATCTATAATAGCGATATCGCCGCTAGGAGTGTCTATCATCAATAGCCCATTATCCTTAATAAGTTTATCTAAGGCGTCGAATACCGTCTCCGTGCTATCTATAGAGAATTTTGCAATCTGCGGATTCTTGGATATACTTGAAACCTTTATGCCAAATGGCTTCAATAACGCTTCTACAATAGAACTTAATTTTGCTTTATTAAAAGTCTTCACGCCAAGATGCATGCATCTTGCAAGATTGAAGGTTTTACTTCTGAACTGGAACTGTATCTGAGTTTCATCCGCTTGGACTCTGTTATCTGCGAAGCACGAACCCGTGAAGACTAGCCTGTTCTCGTGATATAGCTGAACCTGACCGCTTAGATCAATAGATGAGCCAGCAGCTAAGATCATCTCCACGTCAACGACACTTACTAATTCGTCTATGGATCTGGTTAGCGAAACATTTCTTAGCTTATTGTATTCGCCGCCAGAAGATGATCTTAATAAAAAACTCATACAAGCACCTGAATTACTTCCTTCTCTATCCTCATGGGATTGGTTATAGAATTGCGTTTTACGACCGACTCGAAATCATCTTTAGTAATATTATTGCTATATAGTACATCTACTATATTCTTATTTTTAACATTTTCAATTAAACCCAAATTCGGTAAATCCTCGGCTACTAAAGGGATATGAAATGAAACCTTGTTTATAAAATCGCTGATAATCAAACTCGGTTCATATTCCAGTCCTTGATCTGGCTCCTGCATTTCAGAAACGGTTTTAATTACATCGTCCTTAAATAAAATCGCTTCTTCGTATGACTCAAATGTAATGTCTGGGATTGAATCACTGATCTCGGCGACTATTAATATCTTAATAGCAGTATCGACTGCTATTACATTCTGATTATGATTAGCACCGTCTTTAGTATTAGTATTTATTTTTTTAGGCTTTTTTAAAATTGCTGGCTTAAGCTCAGAGACATAGACTTTTTCATTTGTCGAAATTTGAGACATATAACTAAACGTCGTAGTCAAGGAGCTAAAAATACTGGACGCAGTATTAACACTTGGAACGCTTGAGAGGACGCCATTCAATAAAGTTAAGTTATTAGAATAGGCTGTATTTCCAGTGCCTGCGACCAAATTCTCAACAAACCTAGCACTAGACAGCATGCCATTTAAAAAGCCATTAAGCCCAAGAACTGGCTTTCTCGCTCCATCTCTTGCAAACTCTGAAACTCGCTTCAGAACTGTATTTTTTTCTAAAATGCCGCTAGCTGAAGTTCTTAGCCTCGTACTTAGATTTCCAAAATCCTGAATGGCAGAGCTTCTCGGCTTTTCAAATATAGGCAATCCTGCTTTTAAAAACGAAATTCTAAATTTAATAGTGTCTTGATAAGCTTCATCGACCGTGACCGAGCTGTTCTCAACGTGAACCTTAATTCTGCCTGCGTAATATGGATGCTGATAATCGCCCGAGCCTTTTTGCTCACAGGCTTTTTTAAGTCTTGCCCACTGCTGTTGAGCCGTATTCCCAAGAAGCAAGCCATCTATAGTAAATCTATTTTGAAGGACAGAAACTTCCTCAACGGCATAATCATCAGAGCCAGCTATCCGCTTAGTTACTAAGACTCGCCCGATATCCTCATCGCTAAATGAAACGACTTCAAATGGTATGCCCCTAAAACTAGCGTTGTAACTTTCCCAAGCCATGATACCTAAGAGCTTTGAGCAATCCTCCCAGTCTTAATATTATTTTTGTCGATCTTAAATCCTTGAGAGGATTTGACTTTAGTTTCATTCGTGCCATTTTTGACATCTACAGTTATGGCTAGATTAGCTTGCTGAGCTGGTGCGGATGGTTTACTTAGTGGCGAATTAGTAAACGATTGAGTTCCCGAGAGTATTTCAGGCGGCGTTATTTTTTGCAATTTTGGGACTAAAGCTATAGAACTATTTTGAACGGCTTTAATCATGTCGGGAAGCTGCTTATCAAAGCCATTAAACTTCGCATCAACAACAAAACTATGTCGCTGAGTGATAAAGTCGATTACCTTACCGATTGGCCCTAGCATATCTTCTAGAAGCTGGTTTACTGATTTCAAGATCAAAGCCCATGCCTGAGTAGCGGAGCTTAGATCATTAACCTTAACTCGCGAAGTTACTGAAAGCCATGCCGCATATATCTCCCATATGACTTTAACAATCAATGAAAGTAAATCCCAGATTGGCTTCACGAAGCCGTAAATATCCTTAGCCGCAAACGCCACGCCTTGAGCCAAGATTAAAGCCAGCTCGTAAATTACTTTTAATGTTGCTTTCAAATTTTCTAAAGTTTCAGGATCTATATTATCAAGTGCTTTTTTTAGATCCCCCATCGCTAGGATAAAGCTATCAGCTATGTCCTTAACATCGAAGACATCAGCCAAGACACGCCCTAATGAAGCTAAAGCAAGATCAACCGAATCTAAGATATTAGCCCACTTACCGCCAAGTGTCTTAGAAAGCTCTGCCATTGCATTGTTAAAACTGCCCGTCCTAATCGAATTAATTGCTGCATTGAACAGCTTAAAATCTACAGCCCCATCGCTTACGGCTTTGCGGATATCGCCGTAAGATTTACCTGTCATCTCTGCGATTCTCTTGATTACTGGAATGCCTCGATCTTCAAACTTATCAAGCTCGATCAAAGTAGCTTTATTAGCGTTCTTTATACGCCCGAATGGAGTTACAAGCTCCGCAACATCGACACCAACGCCAGCAGATAAGTCTCCAAGAAGCGTAAGCTGGGGAATCAGCTCGTCGACTGAGCTTCCGAATGCTAATAACTGAACTGCATTTTCGCTTAAGCCTTTCAAACTAAACGGCGTAGCCGCTGCAAAATCTGCAAGGGTCTTAGCTAGAGCCTTTCCCTTTTCTGCTGAGCCTAACAAGCCTTTAAACTTAACTTCAAGCGTTTCAAAATCTGCGGCGTTTTTTAAAGCAGCAACGCCTATCCCAGCTAAAGCCGCACCAATAGCCGCACCAGCCACAGCAGCAACATTTTTTAAATCGCTCAAGCCTTTATTTACGTCCTTAAACGCTGGCCCTGTGCGATTTATTGCATCGAATATTATTTTTAATGGGAACGATTCAGCCATGATTTTTAGCTCTTATTTTCTCGATCATGTTTTTAACTTCAAGAAAATATAATGCCTCCTCATCCGTAATCCTTGCTAGATCAAGCTTTACAAGATCCCAAGCCATTAAGCTGAGGTCACTGTAAAATCTCGAAATGCCGCAAAAAACCCGACTGCTAACAGCTTTCCCACCACTGAAAGAACCTTCAGATTATCCGCCAGTTTTAATTTCTCAATAAATTCAGCACTGGTGCCTGTAAGCTTTCCAGCGACTACGCACAATGCCAGCCTAGTCGCATAGTTGATTTTAAGAGCGTTTATAAATTCACCAGTAAGATTAATATAGACTTCTTGATTTGCGTCCGACTCGACCGCTTTAAAGTTAATCTTAGAAAGCTTTTCAAAGTCTAATGCTCTTACGAAATCTAAGATATCGACTTTGCTTAAGTCTTCGCCGAGCGGCTCTCTTACGTTTAACTCAGTGATTGGCTTATCACTATATATATATTCTTGCGATAGTTTAATTAGTTGATTCAACTTCAATTTCTCCTACTGATAAGCTTACATTAGCAATTTCACCAGTGCTTAGATTTTCTCTCGGCAAATCGCCCTTGAGAAAACATTTTAAAGCTCTAACGACTTTAGTCGCCGTTCTTAAAACCACCGTAGAGCCGCCCGAAGTCATCTTAGATTTAAACTCATTGATTATATTTAAAGCACTTTGATTCTCAGTTGCTAGAATCGGGAGCGTAAGCTCCCCATTCTGCCAGCGGCTTATTGCGACCGTTTTGCGAGTCGCTAGATTCGTTTCTTCAAACCTAATGCCAGCAGGCATATACTCAACGCCCTCGCCGACATCAAACGGCTTTCCGTTTACTGTTGCCTCGTAAATTATACCTGCGATTTCCATAATTAAAACTCCTTAAAGAACCAGCTCCAGACCTAGAGCTAAAATATATACACTATTAGAATAATTCACTTTAGCTAGTATATCAAACCTATCAGCTGAAGCCCTAGTCACTTGGAGAGTGCTTTTAAACTCTGCTAAGTTTTCAATATACGCTCCTTGAGCAAGCTCTAAACCAGCTTGAGACATTGCTGCCTTTAAAATATTAGTGTTTACCAGTGGCACAGATGAATTAGCTGGCTGAGGTAAATCTTCATCATAACTAACAGCATTTTGAAACTGTTTTAAAGCTTTTTGAAAATACCATACGGCATAACTCTGTCCCAGTAAGAAACTAAAATCATCGAACTTAGTAGTTTCTTGACCATCCTCAGTCGTAGCCGATGTTCTATAGCGATCAATGAAAACCTGCTCGTTCATTATCTTATCAACGCTGCCGCCATCCGCTAAAATACTTTCTCTCTCAGCTCTTGAATACCTATCTACTGCTGGAGCTGGAAGATCATCAGGAATTAGCTCTTCGCTAGTTCCAAGTGCTGGCTTAATTTGTGCAGAATAAGCCAAGAACGCCATATCATAAGCCGCTCGTTCGAAATTAGGCATTACTTTGCCGTCGTTTGCTCTCACGGCGATTCTTGGCTGATTTATATTCGACATGAATGTCGTAAAATTACCTGCTGTTGATGTCTTCCCGACTATACCTATAGAGTGCTGCATATAAGTAGCAGATGCCCTAGCTGTCAATTCGTTACCGATAAAATCAATTACTGTTTTCACTGGATCAGTGAATGCAATAAAATTATAATAATCTTCTCCCAAAATATCATTAATGGTCGATAGATCCGCGTTACCAGTTCCATTCGCGAAAGCTGTTATCGCAGCCGTGATTCCTGCTGGATTTGCTTCCCCTTGAAGGTAGTTTATTCTTACATTAAGTTCGTTACCGTAAATGCCATTATGTCTAGCCGTGATATTGACCAGAGATGGATCGACTCCATCCACCACTAAAGTGAAATTATTATCAAGAATTTTATTAAACTCGCTAACAATGCGAGTTGCAAGAACCGCATCTGTATCTCCGCTATTGACAGGAATTGAGCGAAAAGAACCTGCGATAAAAATATTAAGACTGCCAGATGCCGTCGCCGTGCCAGTTACGTTAATCGCGGCAGTCGCCTTAGCTCCAACTGGCTCAGTTACAGCGATAGCATAGAGAGCTGGAGCTCCTCTCTTGAAAGAAAAATATTTTTTAGCCATTTTATGAAGAATGGAACCTTCACCAAATAAAGCTTTAGCTTGAGACTCAGAAGCTATTTTTGCTGGAGTGTTTAAGCTTGCCGTTCCAGCATTAAGCTTGAAGCCAAGTATTAAAGACTTATACGGCTGAAGCCCTGCCTTAAAATTTGCGGTCTCTTTGAAACCTTCTACATAAATATTAGGTATTCTCGTTGTCGGCAGAATGGTACTCATAATCTAAATCTTGATCTCCCCAAGCTGTTATGTCAAGGTTACTTCTGAGTATTCAGTGCTGCTATAGCTGCTTGATCTGAAGCCTTTTTCAGTAGCCCTTGAGGATCTTCAAGCTGCACTGCGACCGCATCAGCAAAATCATTTAAGTCAATGTCTAAAGCCGTAGTTTTGAAGTCGTTGATGTTAGTTACCGCGGTCGCTTGCACTGCCACGATATCCGCCTTAACCGTCTGAACTGCTTGATTGAATGTGCTTCTAGAGCTTACAGCCGCATCGAGATTATTTAGTCTTGAATCATTCGTTAAGAGTGGATTAGTCGGTCTTGCTAAGACTGAAGACTCTTTAGCCGTGCCGAAGCTTGTTAGCTGAGCTTGAATGTCGCTAGCCGAAAGATCATTTAAGGCATCTATATCCGTAATTCTAGCTAAGCCAGCTTGAAGCTCACTTACAGCCGAGGCTCCAACTGCGTCCGCATCTATAGCTCCAGTCGTGAAATCTCTTACTATTACGCTATCGTTGTTCGGATCAAAATCATTCAGGGCATCTATTTTAGTATTAGCTGTGCCGATTCCTGCGTTATCTGGAGCCGTATAACTCGCAGAAGCTAATCTGCTAGAGATCGTCGCGTTAAGATTATCCTTAATTCTCTTACCTATTGAATTAGGAATCGAAAAATCAGAATCAAGCCTGCTCCATACAGCATCAACGATTGCCGTGATCGGCATATTCGAGGCGTCAAATACAATGTTGTCGACCGCATTCGCTATAGCCGCGATGATAGCCCCGCCATCGGCTTCATTTAGTAATCTGCTTTCAACTGCCTCAGCTATAACTAAAACGGTGTCATTCGCTAATCTTACTAGCTCTGCTTCGTTATCAAACGTGCTTCTAGAACTTATCGTTGCATCTAAATTATCTAGCTTATTTGCTCTGCCCGTGGTTAGCTTGGAGTTTAGAGAAGTAACTCCTGCATTATCAGGAGCTGTATAACCAGCTGTAGAAAGCCTAGTAGACACAGCCGCGTCAAGATTAGCTAATCTGGCGTCTGTTGCTAAAACTGGATTAGTCGGTATAGCTCTAGCTGTACTCTCAGAAGCCCTGCTGGAGATCCGTGTATCAATGTTATTTAAGCGACTATCGGTCGTTAATAATGGATTTACTGGTATTGCATTAACGCTAACCTGTGTTGATCTGCTGGAGATAGCCGCATCTAAATTATCTAGATTATTCGCTCTGCCAGTGGTTAGCTTAGAGTTCAGAGAAGTAACTCCTGCATTATCTGGAGCCGTATAGCCAGCCGTGGAGAGCCTGCTAGACACAGCCGCATCTAAATTATCTAGATTATTCGCTCTGCCAGTGGTTAGCTTAGAGTTCAGAGAAGTAACTCCTGCATTGTCTGGAGCCGTATAGCCAGCCGTGGAGAGCCTGCTAGACACAGCCGCGTCCAAGTTATTTAGTCTCGCATCTGTTGCTAGAACTGGATTAGTCGGTATAGCTCTCGCCGTGCTTTCTGAAGCTCTACTAGAAATCCTTGTATCAATGTTATTTAAGCGACTATCGGTCGTTAATAATGGATTTACAGGGATCGCCGTAACGCTCGCCTGTGTTGATCTGCTGGAGATAGCCGCATCTAGATTGGTTAATCTGGCATCCGTGTTAAGTAAAATATTGCTTCTAATGTTAGAGACACTCGTCTGCGAAGATCTGCTGGAGATCGTTTCATCAAGATTATTTATTCGCTCTTTAGATCCATTCCAGTGCAAAGTTCCTGCACCCAAAATCGTTGATCCATTTTTAATAAAAACAGTATAATCGCCAGCTGCTAATCCGCTAATAGTGCCATAGTAATGACCAGTCGTGCCTCGCTCTGTGAGAGATTGAGATGCAAGTATTACAGAGCCGCCGTCGACAACATCATAAGTCAATGTTAAGCCAGATGATCCTAGATAGTTGATTTCGTTTGACATTTATAACTCGTAATAGGTCGCTATCGCGGAACAGATTATATTACTTCCAGATTTATCAAGTCTTAATTTTGCGATTAGCGAGGAAGTGAAACTGATATCTATATCAAAATCTAAAAGCAGATAATCCTGCTCATAAGTATCGAGCATTCCCATTACCGCTGTTCGACCTAGATTTGCACCACCATTTAAAAATGATTGTTCCGCACCGCCGTTAAGCGTAAATTTAAAACCGTGAAACGTCAAAGTCGTATCCGACGCAGGAGCTCCCGAGTCTCGCCTGAAAAGCTTAACATTTTTTAAAATCCCACCAGAACCAAAAGTTTGATTAAATATCGTGAAATCCGCTGTTCCCGATACGGTTATATCTGTAAATACAGCCTTAAGTATTTTATTCTGAGGAGGAAAACTTGCACCACCACCACCCGAAGCTAAAGGAAGAATAATCATGCGTAATTTAAGCTCCCCTTGATCGCCCAAGCTGCCGCAAGTGTAGTCACTCCGACGTTATTCAAGATCGTGGCAGATGTTTTTTCTAAATCTGATTTTAAAAATCTATTTACCTTCCAAGCTCCTGCACTTGTCACGCCACCAAAATAATAATAATTTAGATCGCTGGCATCCTGCTCTAGTCCTATGAACCCAGAATTAAAAAGCTCTTTGATCTGGTCTAGGCTTGTCTTGTAGGATTCAGAGCCGTTTGCTGACTCAATTTCCAACATGTAAGTTAAGTCAAGCTCAGTGATTAACGCTAAGTCTTTGATCTCTGCCTGTCCTTGCTCTGCTGCTGGTCTTCCGACTATTCTTAAAGTTACCATTTATAAAATCCTTAAATCCTCATCTGTAGTTATTCTTCCGATACTATCAGTATAAGACGATTCTTCTAAGTCTAAATTTATTTCGCTAACAGTGACCGTCGGTGTATTGGCTGTAAATTTCTTAATCGCTTTGAAAGCATAAACTATTGTAGCCTTGCTAGTGAAACCCTCTGTCTGAGAATCTTGGTCGAATTTAACCGACTGAATGTCAAACATCGAGCAAGTTCCATCTAAAACTTTGTTATATTTAGTGCCAGAATCTTTAAATTTGCTTAGCTCTAAAACGCCTAAAACATTCTCCACGACTTGATCCATATCATCCGCTAAAGCTTCTAAATTACTAGCCGAACTTAAAATCACCTCAATCGCAATATCGCCAGACACGACATACTCCTGTAAAACCTTAGAATACACGTCTAGAGTGCTTTCCAGTGAATAAATCAAAATGCTCTTAGACAGTGAGTCTTTTCCCTTATTCTGAGAATAAAAATTGTTTTTTAAAATCTCAAAATTAGGGAATAGACCACTATCAACGAGCAATTTAGCTATTTTATTTCTGATATTTTTTAATACTATCATTATAGCGTTACGATCATCTCCTGAAGCTTAGTCGTCAAGTGAGATTTTAATAAAACGACGTCATACTTATCAGTGCCGTCAATCGCTACGTAAGTCGCAATCCTATTGCCCAGTGCCGCAGTTCCTGTCTGAATATCATCTGTCGGCGTAAATAATCTGAGTACCCTATTTTGAACATCGAATCTAAACATCTGGTTAATCGCATTTGCCACGTAATTATTAAGGTAAAAGAATCTGCCTTCATTCGTGCAAGGTGCGTAAGCTCCACTATTTCCAGTCGAGAACGTAACCGATCCATCGTAAACAATAGCACCAGTCCACGTTCCAGCAATGGCCCCAGCTATATCTAAAACATCAATCGCAGTCGCAGCCCCTCTTATGAAAAATAGATTAGACTGTCTTGCGTTTTTGCCTGAATCTGGTCTAATACCAAAACTCGGCATCCATAAACCGCCAACCGCATTAACAGCTGGTGCTGCACCAAAGTAAGCAGTACTCCATGCATTCGCTGCGATGTTGTTCGTTCCGTTATTCACCGTGACATCGTTATAATTATAGGTAAACGTGGTCGTAACGCCCGAGCTTCTGAGCAGGATTAAGTTAGGGAGCTCTATAACGAACTTAGCGTTTGCAGAAGGTGTCACAGCCCAGTTACTGCCCATCGTGTAGACTGGAGAATTACCGCCAGTGTGAGAAGCAATTATTCCTCTTTGTCCAACGGCAGTTGGATTTGTCAAATCTTGAACAATCCTAATTTGGAAATTACGGTACTCATTTGCCACGATTCCAGCATCACCACCAGAAGCCTGCCCTGTAATACTGCCTATCGCTGCTGCTGTAGCTGATAAAGCGTTGCGAACGCTTGTATCATAAGCAAATGAACCTTTAATCATGCCCTCTGAAGGGTTACAGTCAAATGGAACATACTGCTCGTCGAGTGCGACCATAGAAGAATCAGTAGTTATTGTTGTTGGAAGATTTGTCGTACCGCCATTCGCTAATGTATTAGTGGCAGCCTCAAATGAACGGAACGAGGAAGCTGCCAGTACACCAGCCGAAAGCATAAAAACCCTTCCGACCAATATCTCGTAAAGATCTCCAGAAGCTGGAACGAAACTTAACGCACTGTCAAGCTGGAACGTTGGAGTAGTGCCTCCAGTATTTGCGATAATAAATCTTTCTTCGACTTTGCCGCTAGCCTTGCCAATAATTCGCACCTTATAAGTGAAATCACCAGTGCCGCCCTTATTTGCAAACATGTTCACTCCGACCGCTGTCATCACAGTAGACGTTGGAATGCTTGTATTTGTCGCTCCTGTCGTAATAGAGCCTTTCAAGCCTTGACTAGGAGCAAATACAGCTGCCGCACCTGCACCAAACGTGCCGCCAAGTGCAGGGTTCACCACAAGACCAGAAGCCTTAGTTACAATATTGAATCTATTTAAGACGGATGCCGAAATCAAATCATACACAAATTGATGCCTTGAAACATCATCTCTGAGATCAGAGCAAACGCAACTTCCTGCGATATGTGCATTAGGTGCAGGAGCCACAGGCACCCAGAACGGTCTATCTATTACTTTCTTGAAATTATTCGGCATTTCTCTGCTCTCCTTGTTTTTTTATCTTATTCAAAATCATGTTATTCTCCCTCTCACCAAAACAGCCCAAGCTGCCCTGCGATTAGCATCGACTTGAGCATCAGCCGCATAGCTGCCTATATTAGTCTGATTACTTACAGTGCTTACAGTCGTAACGCCAGTCACCGTCGTAATAGTGTTTATTATGCCACTTATAACGCTTATACGCAAAGCGTTTAAGGTTCTATCTAGCCAATTAGGATATAAAAGAAAATTTAAAATATTTTTCAGCAAAGGAATTAAGGAAGCCTCTAGTATTGAGTTCTGAGAAGATTTAACGGCTATCGCTTCATCTGAATTATAGACGACCTGAATTAAATCGCTAGGACTGTGACTGGTAGTGTCAACATTTAAAGTTAAAATATTACCGTTTAAGGCAGCATATTTAAGGCTCGCACTAGCAGCAGAATACAATAGAACTCCGCGTGTCTGATTAATCACAGCGACTAGCTTTCTTGCATCAAAGTTATCAATATTTAATGTGATAGTGCCAGCTCCAGCAGCCCCAGTCACGAAATTAACACTTGCTACAATAAAATCTTTCATCCGAACACCAATGCCTTAATTATAGCGTTACTCTCTTGCGATGCACTAACTGGCTTATTAATATCTGAAGTATTATCGACGTTCGCCAAGCCAACGCTAGATTTGCTAATGTCAATATCACCAGAACCAAGCAGTGATACACCTTCCACGCTTTTTATATTTACACCAGATACTAAAATGTCTTGCTTACTTGAGCCGAGGCTCGTGATCTGTGCTTGCAATTTCCCCAGTGAAACTAGAACCGTATCTAATGCTGTTATTGCGGCATTAGTCGCGAGACTTAAGCCGCTAAGCACCGTGGATCTAACTTCTGAAGCGAAACTGGCTAGCTTGTTTTTTTCGGCATCAGTAAACGCATTAGTATCTGGTTCAGCCTCGTAAGCTGTTTTGATAATCGCTCCTAGCTGGCTTAACTCAACCATGTGTTACATACGCTCCTAAATGCGTGACTAAATTGCCTAAATTTGTAACTGTAGTTACTGGAACCACGTCAAACACTAAGCTAAACCTTACCTCGTTAAAATCTTCATAAAGAAGCTTATTGAGACGGTAATCTATGCCGCCCCAAGTAAGCAAATCTCCAGAACGTGGTTTGCGAGCTAACTCTGAAGTGAATATA